>Ga0194053_10000070_pt1 | contig 72659 bp, 63 predicted proteins | sample SepL228m_MetaG_FD_161684 | JGI IMG/M metagenome (GOLD analysis project Ga0194053, IMG submission 161684) | Anoxic zone freshwater microbial communities from boreal shield lake in IISD Experimental Lakes Area, Ontario, Canada - Sep2016-L227-8m | ecosystem: Environmental > Aquatic > Freshwater >...
GTTCGTATTCGTGAGAAAAGTCATCTTTGGAATTGCGAGAGATACCAACCGGTCAACTCACGACCTCCGAAGAGCCAGAGAGCGGCTCCGAGAGCAAGGTAAGGGCCGAAGGGCAGAATGGTCCGCGCTTTGCCTCTGGCAAGAAGAATCCCCGCCACTCCGGCAGCGCAGCCGATGATCGATGAGGAAAAAATCGTGAAGAGGACGGCCTGCCATCCGAGAAACGCGCCGATGCAGGCAAGGAATTTCACGTCGCCGAATCCCATCGCCTCCCGAGGGATGACAACCGATTCGAGCGTCCCGGTGATCCGGTCCAAATGATCAAGCGCCATCTCCTCCCCGCCAGCGTTCAGCCGGTCGTAACGAAAGCGGAGCGGGCCGGCGGGCAGTTCGCACCCGTCGCAGATCACCGGCCCCGACGGGTTCAGCACGAGCACATCGCTCTCCCGGCTGAAGATGTCCTCCCACCGGTGGGTGTCTTCACCCATCACGAGATCCGCGCGGTCGCCATCCCGGATCCATTCGAATTCCCGGGCACTTTCAAAAACGTGCTTCTTCTTTCCGAACGCAAGCTTGCCTCCCTCGACAACAAGCCAGAGAAGCCCCGTTCCCAAAGCAGCCCCGGCCACCGAAAGCCCGAAGGAGACGAGGCGGGAACCGGTGTCCATGAGTGAGGGAACAGCCGCGGCGAATGCGAGACCGGCGAGCGTTCCTCCCAGCGTGATCTCATCCGGGATAATAAAATGCTCGATGTCGATGAACGTGGCAGCGATCAACAGCGAAATAAAAACCCAATAGACAGGCGCGAGCGGCAGTCCGTATCGGGACCACAGCCCGAGAAAACAAAAGGCGGTGAGGATTTCAACGAGCACGTATCGCGCAGGGATCCTCGCCCCGCAGCCCGAGCAGTTTCCCCAAAGCATCGACCAACTCACCACTGGAATATTCTCAAACCACGGAATCAGCTTGTTGCACGAGGGGCAGAACGACCGCTTCGGATCACCGAGACCGATGCCCCGCGGCATACGGTGGATGCAGGCGTTCAGGAAGGATCCGATGATCGCACCCAGAGCCGCGGAGAAGGCCGCTAAGACGGTTGTCATTCCTTTTCCAGGCCCGGCTCGACCAGCTCGCACAGGACATGGAGCAGAAATTTTTGCGCCTCCTGAATCCTCGCGGTGACCGTTCCCGGCACCAGGATCTCGATATCTGCGGCCCCTTTTGTGAAACCCCCGCCTTTGCCGAGAAAGACGATCGTTTTCAACCCGAGCCGTCGGGCCTCCTCGATGGCCGAGAGGACATTGCGCGACTTACCGCTCGAGGTGAGCGCGATGAGAACATCCCCCTGCCTGCCATAAGCACGGACCTGCCTCGAAAAAATTTCCTGAAACGCATAGTCGTTGCCGATCGCCGTGAGAAGTCCGCCGTCGGCGGTGAGCGCGATGCCCGGGTATGGCCGCCGGTCACCCATGAAGCGGCAGGTGAATTCCGTGGCGATGTGCGCGCAGTCCGCCCCGCTGCCGCCGTTTCCGCAGAAGAGCAGTTTGCCACCGGCTTTCAAGCTGGAGAGCACAATCTCCGCTGCGGCGACCACCTCAGGCTCAAGAACCCCCAGTGCATGGAGCGTCTCCGTCGCTTCGCGAAGAGAGTGGGCGAATGGCGTTATGGGTTTGTGGGATTTGGACATAGGCGGGGATCCGAGGAAACGAGGCCTTTGAGATGCGGCCATTCGGTCATTTCCATCGAAGTGAAAAGGTTCAAGTAAACCACCACGGCGGCCGGCGGGCATTTTGAAAAGAGCTCTTCGACGGCTTTGTCGATCTCTTCGGCGGGCGGTTCGGCCGGAAGAGACTCGAGAAGACCTTTCCCGTCATGGGGAATTTTCAAAAAGTCCAGAAACCCGCAGACCATCTCCCCTTGCGCGCCGAGGATCCATGATTGAAGGATTTCGGTTGCGAGGTCGCCGTTCGCTGGTCTTCCCAGATTCTCCGCCATCCAGGCGGTGCGTTCCACCCTGGGCTTGCGCTCGACAAAGACCGCGCGCAGCTTCCGGCGGCTTGCCAGCAATCCGGCGCACGTCTTGTAAGCCTGCTTGTCGTTTTCCTGCAGCCAATCCAGAACCCCTGAAGTTTCGGCAGGAGAAAGGCGGGCGAACAATTCGTATGCAGTCATGAACCGTGCATCTTAGCAGAAGAGTCCGCGTGCCAGTCAAGCCTGAGGCGACAGCGTGAACGCGCCCCCGCGAGAAGCCGAGGTTGCGATCGAAGGGATTTTTCTTTTCAACCGGCAAGGGTTGCAGTATTTAACCATCCCTTTCCCGCAGCCTTAGCTCAGTTGGTAGAGCATCACCTTGACATGGTGGGGGTCACAGGTTCGAGTCCTGTAGGCTGCATTCCCTGAAACACTCTGACAATGTGATTGAGCCCCCCGCCGACCTCCTCGCCACAGATTGGAAGGATTACGAGCTGCTCCAATGTGGTAACGGTCTCAAACGGGAGCGCTGGGGAGACATCCGCCTCATCCGCCCTGACCCTCAAATCATCTGGCCGCTGGACAAGCCGTGGGGCAACTACGACGCCATCTACCATCGCTCGGAAAGCGGCGGTGGCCAATGGGAATTCAAACGCCAGCTCCCGGAACATTGGCTGATCGGGTTTGCCGGCCTCCGGTTCAAAATCCGCCCCACGAACTTCAAGCACACGGGGCTTTTCCCCGAGCAGGCGCCAAACTGGACGTGGCTGATGGAAAAAATCCGCGCGGCCGGACGCCCGGTCAAGCTCCTGAATCTTTTCGGCTACACCGGTGCGGCCTCGGTGGCTGCGGCAGCGGCCGGGGCCTCGGTCTGCCATGTGGACTCGGCCAAAGGCATGGTCCAGTGGTGCGGCGAAAACGCGAAACTCTCCGGCCTGGACGGACTCCGCTACATCGTCGATGACTGCGGAAAGTTCGTCCAGCGGGAGGCCCGGCGCAGCCAGAAATACGACGCGATCATCATGGACCCTCCCTCCTTCGGGCGCGGAGCCGAGGGGCAGGTTTGGAAATTGGAACGGGATTTCTGGCCGTTGCTCGAGAGTTGCAGGACCATTCTCTCGGACGATCCGCTTTTCCTCATCGTCAATTCCTACACCACGGGTTTCTCCCCCACGATCCTGAGCAGCCTGCTTTCGCGGTTGATGAAATCAGCCGGCGGACATTGCTACGGAGGCGAGCTCGCCATCCCGATCACAGACGGCTCCGGCGTTCTGCCCTGTGGCATCTACGCCCGTTGGGAAGCCGGAAGTTGCGGAAAAAACTTGCCCTGAATACCGCCTCTGGGAAAGTGGCCGCCGTTCAACAAAAAAAATCCTATGGTAGAGTTCAAAAATAAAATCCTCTTCGTCGGCTTCGGGGCCGTCGCGCAATGCACGCTTCCCATCCTGGAAAAGCACATCAAGGTTCCCCTCTCGAACATCACGGTCATGGATTTCGAGAATCAGGAAGGCCTCCTGAAAGATTGGTTGAAACGCGGTGTCAACTGGGTGCGGGATCGCGTGACCCGCGAGAACATGGGTTCGCTCCTCGGCAAGCACGTCGGCAAAGGGGACGTCATCATCGACCTCGCGTGGAACATCGACGCCTGCGAAATCCTCGACTGGTGCCACAAACACGGCGTCCTCTACATCAACACCTCGGTCGAAGTCTGGGATCCCTACGCGGCCGGCGAAGATCAACACCCCACAGAGAAGACGCTCTACTGGCGCCACATGAATGTCCGCAGCCTCAAGGCCAGTTGGGGCGAACCCGGTCCGACGGCCGTCCTCGAACACGGTGCCAACCCCGGCCTGATCTCCCATTTCACAAAACAGGGGCTGCTCGACATCGCCGCGAAGACCCTCGAAGACAAAAAAGTCTCCGGCGCTGACGCGGAGGAAATCAAGGAATTCGTCGCCAAGCGCGCGTTCAACAAGCTCGCCCAAAAGCTCGGCGTCAAAGTCATCCACTGCAGCGAGCGCGACACGCAGATTTCCAACAAGCCGAAGCAGGTGGATGAGTTCGTCAACACCTGGAGCATCGAAGGGTTCCGCGAGGAAGGCACGACGACCGCCGAAATGGGTTGGGGTACGCACGAGAAGACCCTTCCGGCGCACGCCTACACGCACGCGGCAGGCCCGCAAAACCAGATCTGCCTCGCCCGCATGGGCATGAACACATGGGTGAGGTCATGGGTTCCCAATTACGACATTCAAGGCATGGTCGTCCGTCACGGCGAGGCGTTCACCATCTCCGATCACCTGACAGTCTGGGAGGATGGCAAAGCCGTATATCGCCCGACGATGCACTACGCCTACTGCCCGTGCGACAACGCCATCATCTCGCTGAACGAATTGCGCGGATACGACTACAAACTCCAGCCGTCCCTGCGGATCATGAACGACGAGATCACGAGCGGCGCGGACATTCTCGGCGCGCTCCTCATGGGGCATTCTTACAATTCCTGGTGGACCGGCAGCGACCTCAGCATCGAGGAATCCCGCCGCCTTGTCCCGCACCAGAACGCGACCACGATGCAGGTGGCGATCTCCGTCGTGGCCGCCACCACATGGATGATCGAGAACCCCGACCGCGGCGTCGTCGTCCCGGATGAGATCCCGCACGACTACATCCTCGGCATCTCCAAGCCCTACCTCGGAAATTTCATCTCCACCCCGTCGGACTGGACTCCGCTCAAAGAGCGCAAGCAATACTTCGGGAAATACAGCAAGCCCGACCTCGACCCGTCCGACCCCTGGCAGTTCAAAAATTTCCTCGTCACGGCGGAAGACTGACTCCATGGAAAAACCCCGACTCCTCCGGCTGGCAAAGGAACACGGAACCCCGCTGTTCATCGTTGACCACAAGGTTCTGCGAGAGACATACCTCCAGTTCAAAAAGCATCTTCCGCGTGTCCAGGCGTATTACGCGGTCAAATCCAACCCGCACCCGGAGATCGTCAAGACTCTCTACAAAATGGGTGCGAGCTTCGATGTCGCCTCCATGCCGGAGTTCGAGGTTGTGCACGCCAACATCAAGCACCTCCCCGCGCGGGAGCGGCAGGATTTCATCTGGGACAAAATCATTTACGCCAACCCGATCAAAGCCATCGAAACTCTCGAGGCCCTCGATCGCTACAAAATCCTTCTGACCTACGACAACATCGAAGAGGTCAAAAAAATCAAAAAACACGCCCCTCATTCCGGCCTCGTGCTGCGCCTCCAGGTTCCCAACACCGGCTCCGTCGTCGAGCTCTCCTCGAAATTCGGCTGTCCTCCCGGCGAGGCGGTGGACCTGATGCTGGCGGCCAAAGACGCGGGCCTGGGCGTGGAAGGCATCAGCTTTCACGTCGGCAGCCAGTGCACGAACTTCGAGAACTACGTGCAGGCGCTCAACCTCTCCGCCGGCATCTTCAACGAAGCCAACAGCCGCGGCCTTGACCTCAAGCTCATCGACATCGGTGGTGGATTCCCCGCCCCCTACGAAAAGGGGGGAAGACCCTTTCGCGAGCTCGCCAGAAAGATCAACTCCGAGATCAACCGCCTTTTCCCGAAAGACATCGAAATCCTCGCCGAGCCGGGCCGCTTCATGTGCGCCACTTGCGCGACGCTCGTCGCGAAAGTCATCGGCAAAGCCGACCGCAACGGGAAGCGCCTGTATTACATCGACGACGGGATTTACCACACTTACTCCGGCGTCCTGTGCGACCACATCCCCTACGGAGTCAAAGCGTTCAAGAAAGGCCCCAAGCAGATCTCTTCTGTCTTTGGTCCCACCTGCGACGCCCTCGACACCATCTCGCTGTCGAACGAACTGCCCGACCTAAACATCAGCGATCTGGTTTACACCGAAAACATCGGTGCCTACACCTGGGCGTCTTCGACCAACTTCAACGGCTTCCCGCCGGCCAAGGTCATCCACATCAATCAGTAGCCTCCAGCCAGAACCATTTTCTTCGCGCTCCTCGTTTCCAAACTTCCGGAAGCGAGCACGTGCGGTCGGGGTCACAGGCTCGAGTTCAGCAGGCTGCATTCCTTTTTTTGGCACCCAACCTGCTTTCGCGGAGTGTGTGTCAAAAGCAAATGGGAGTCGGTGACGGAGGCTGCTCAGCTGCCTCAAACCCATGACCAAGAGCGCCGAAGACTTTCCAGCGCCTTGGGACGTCTATCCGGAAATTCCTTGCAACTCGACACGTTGGCGAATGGGTGCCGGCGAGGACGTGATGAACGATTGGTGGCAGGCTATGCGTTCTCTCACTCACCATCAGCGCTTGGCGTATCGACAGCACCACGCAGCCCCCAGTGAGTGGCTCACGTGGCTGGACTGGGTCCTTGAGTATTTGCAGAAGGAAGAGCGATGAGAGACTTGCGGCGGACTCAGTCATGAGGCTTTCCTGGCTGACGGCGCGCATTTGGGAAGGTTGGATTCGAGTTTTTCCTCGGTTGCAACGAACCACGAATACAATACCCCCGATGGCTGGGAATCATTGTGGTTTTCAAGAATCAATATGTTCGCAAGAAATCGGCAAAACTTGTTCCAAAGCAAGGAAAAGCACCAATAGTAAAGCGTTCGCGAAAAACGAAGAAAAGCACAAGATATGGTGGTGCAGCAAAAAATCAACCACCATATAAAGGATTTTTATTGACGGTCATGTTTCAAAAAGTGATGTTCTGCATTTGTCGCAGGCAGTGGGCAGAAATGGGCTGATTTCCTGTGGATTCCCTCGGACTGCAAAACAAAAACTCAGCATGGCAACAATCACGATCACAATCGGAGACCGGCAATTCATTCTCGACCAGGACAAAGCGGAAGCCGCGTTCGCAGCAAAAAAAGTCATCAACGGCCGACAGACGATGTTCTTCAACATTCTGCCGTTGAAATACCAGTGGGCTTACGATCTCTACAAAAAGATGAAGGCGAACCACTGGGAGCCCGAGGACATCCAGATGCAGAAAGATTGTGAGCACTGGCGCGATACCACCGGTTACATATCCGAAGTGGAGCGCTGGATCATCAAGATGGGGATCGGCTATTTCTCCGCAGCCGAGGGGATCGTCGGGGACAACATCCTCCATGTGATCCGTGAGGCCGTAACTGCTCCGGAGTTGAAACTCGTGCTCGGGCGCCACGCCCACGAGGAAAACATCCACGCGGATTCGCTGGTTTACATGATCAGTTCGCTCGGGATCAACCCGCACGAATGCGAGGCCATGTTCGAGGACGTGGAGACGATCAAAAACAAAACCGATTTCGTGGTGAGCAACAGCCGGGCGCTGCGCAGGGACACCGACCTCACGGTTACGGCAAACAAGCAGGCCCTGGCAAAAAACATCTTCCTCTTCGGCCAGTGCATGGAAGGGACTCAGTTCTACGGGCTCTTCGGCATGGTGCTTGCCCTCTACCGCCAGAACAAGTTTCCTGGCATCGGGCAGATGTTCAGCTACACGCTCCGCGACGAGTCCAACCACATCGAACTTCTCCGCCAGCTTTTCCAGGATCTGGTGGACGAAAACCCCGACGTCTGGACCGAGGAATACCGTGAGGATCTCCGCAACACGATGCGCGAGGCGGTGAGGCTCGAAAAGCAGTTCATCCACGACTGCCTGCCGGTCTCCGCTGTCGGCCTGACAGTCGGGGAATTCACGAACTATATCGATTACATCGGCGACCGAAGGCTCGAGGGGGTCGGCCTGGAACCGTTGAACCCGCCGATAACAAATCCCCTCCCCTGGCTCTCCGAAATGATGGAAATTAAAAAAGAAACCAATTTCTTTGAAGGACGCGTGACTGAATACCGCCGGGCTGTCGACCTCTCCGGCGTCTCCGACGACGACCTCTGAGAACGAGTCTTAAGCTCCCAATTCGAAAATCGAATACCAAAGTTGCCGCTATTTACGTCACTTAAAACTTAATTCTTAAACCTTAAAACTTCCCTATGATCCGCCACATCTCCCTCGACGAAGACATCGCCCTCAAACGCCTTGTCACCACCCCTCGCGAACAGAAGCCTGGATTTGCCTGGAGGGATGCTTTGGATCAAGATGCGGTCCCGCATCCGGAGATTCTTGTTTACAGAAGTTCGGGCGAAGAACACGCCTTCAATCTCGCGGACGTCGCGGATGAGATTGGTGCCGCGCTCACGGACCTCCTGCTTTCGCGCGAGGAGAAGGACATTTTCAACGAGGAGAACCGGGGGTTTGTCGCCAACGTGGCCCATTCGGTCGCGACGCGCCTTCTCGAACAGGTCCGTGAAGGAAGCGGGTTGAAGCTTTCCGAGAACGACCTCTCGCTCCTGATCGAGAAGGCCCTGATCGAAAACGACGCCCATGATGTGGCGAAAAGCCTAGTTTTTAAGCGTTCGATCCGCTCAATGGACTCCTCTTCGCCAGCGGGGACCCTTTCGGTTCCGATCAATGTGCGGTTGATCCGGCGCAGCGGATCCGTGGTTCCGTGGATCGAAGCGAAAATCGAAACCGCGTGCCGGAAGGCGTTTCTCTCAGCCAAAGAAAACGCGGAAGCAGCGGCGGAGATCGCCCGCGCGGTAACCGACCGGGTCCGCTTCCGCGATCAGGCTTTCGTCCATATCGAGGATGTTCAGGACATGGTCCAGGAGGAACTAATGCGCCAGGGGTATTACAAGGTGGCCGAGAGCTACATCCTCTACCGCGCCCAGAGGACACGGCTTCGCGAGGAATCCGGCTCTGGGCCTGACGAGTCCGCGCCGCAGCAGGAGTCGCTCATCGTGGTCCGCCAGCGCGACGGTCAGAATGTTTTCTGGGACGGATCCGAACTCAAGCGGCGGATCCAGTTCGCGATGATCGGGCTCGACCTCAACATGGATGCCCACCAGATCGAGCGCGAACTCCGCCGATCGATCGGGACCGAAGTCAGTGAGGAAATCCTAAAAAACACGATCATCCTGAATGCGCGCACGCTGATCGAGCGGGACGCGGATTTTGCGAAGTTCGCCGCGCGGATCATGCTTTCTTACATCTACGAGGAGGTCTTGGATTGGAAGATCGCGCGCGACGGGATTGAAGGGCTGCGCGCGGCGCACAAGAAGGCGTTCAAGAGCTACCTGCGGCACGGGGTTGCCATCGAGCGGCTCTCGCCGAAACTGCTGTCCTTCAATTTTGAAATTCTCGCCGATGCGATCGACCCGACGGCGGACATGGATTTCGACTTCCTCGGCATCCAGACCCTCTACGACCGGTATCTTATCGTTGACAAGACCCGCAAGCAGGCCCGCCGGATCGAGACCCCTCAATTTTTCTGGATGCGCGTGGCGATGGGGCTTTTCATCGATGAGCCCGCCGACCGCGAAGCCTGGGTGATCCGCCTCTACAACCTGTATAAGAGCCGGCGTTTCTGCTCGAGCACCCCGACGCTCTTCAACGCCGGAACCCTCCACAGCCAGCTGTCGAGCTGCTATCTTTACAAGGTCGATGACTCGATCGAGTCGATCATGCAGCGCGGTATCGCCGACAACGCATACCTCTCGAAATGGGCGGGTGGTCTCGGCGGCTCGTGGACGGCGGTGCGCGGCACCGGCAGCTACATCAAGGGAACGAACGGCGAGAGCCAGGGGGTGATCCCGTTCCTGAAACTCCACAACGACCAGCTCGTGGCGGTGAACCAGGGCGGCAAGCGCCGGGGCTCCGGATGCGCTTATCTGGAATCCTGGCACAACGACGTGGAGGATTTTCTCCAGCTCCGCCGCAACACCGGCGACGACCGCCGCCGGGCACACGACCTAAACACCGCGAACTGGGTGCCCGACCTTTTCATGAAGCGCATGGAGGCCCGTGAAAACTGGACGCTCTTCCGCTCGAACGAGGCGCCCGACCTGCACGATCTCTACGGACAGAAGTTTGAGGAAAAATACCTGCATTACGAGGCGCTCGCGAAGGACGGCAAGATTACGGGACGCGAGGTGCCAGCCATCGACATGTGGAAGCAGATGCTCAAGATGCTTCTGGAGACCGGGCACCCTTGGATCACATTCAAAGATCCCTGCAACCTGCGCAGCCCGCAGGACCATGCCGGAGTGATCCACTCTTCGAACCTCTGCACGGAGATCACCTTGAACACCAGCGCGGACGAGACCGCAGTCTGCAACCTTGGTTCGGTCGTGCTCGACACCCACATGAAAGAGGACGGATCGCTCGACCATGACATGCTCCGCGAGACGATCCTTGTCGCAGTCCGTGCGCTCGACAATGTCATCGACATCAACTTCTACCCGACCGAGTCCGCGAAGCGCTCGAACATGCGGCACCGGCCGATCGGGCTCGGCGTGATGGGCGTCCAGAATGCGCTCTTCAAGCGAGGGATCGATTTTGCGAGCGACGCGGCAGTGGAGTTCAACGACGAGTTCATGGAGGCGATCGCCTACTATGCCTACTCGTCCTCGAGCGATCTGGCCGCCGAGCGGGGAGTTTATAGCTCCTACATGGGATCCCAGTGGGACCGCGGCCTCCTGCCGCAGGACACCATCGACATACTCGAGCGCGAGCGCGGAATCGAAATCGATGTGCCGCGCGGAGGCTCCATGGACTGGACACCGGTGCGAGAAAAAATCCAGCTGCAAGGGATGCGAAACTCAAACGTGCTCGCCATCGCCCCGACAGCAACGATCTCAAACATTATGGGAACGACTCCGTGCATCGAGCCGAATTACAAAAACCTCTACGCCAAGGAAAACCTCGGCGGCAAATTCACCATCCTCTGCCCTGAACTCGTCCGCGACCTCAAAAAGATCGGCAAATGGGATGGCGATATGCTCGAACAACTCAAGTATTTCGAGGGCGAACTCAAAAACATCGAGGGGATCCCGGAGGAATTGCGCCGCAAGTATCTGACCGTGTTCGGAATTCCCTACCAGTTCGTGATTGACGCCGCCGCCAGGCGCCAGAAATGGATCGACCAGTCGCAGTCGGTGAACCTGTTCATTTCCGAACCCGACCTCAAGATCCTGAGCCACATGTATCGCAGGGCCTGGCACACCGGGCTAAAAACCACCTACTACCTCCGCACCCTGGGTGCTTCGAGTATCGAGGGACCGACGACAAACGTGAAGAAGGAGCTCCGCGGAGTCGTTGCCACCGCCAAAAAAGAATTTGATGACGCAGAAAAACTCGCCTGCTCATTGGAAGCCATGCGCAATGGCGGGGAATGCGAAGCCTGCCAGTAATGGCCCGCATAACACTGGCTTGATTTCCTCCCGAATACAGTGTCATATTTAGAAAATTGATGTCCAGACCTCACGAAACCCTTCGGAACACAGCGATCGTTTTCTCTCTGAGACGGACACCGGTTTTCGCGGGCCTGCCTGATGATGATCTGGCCATGGTTGCCGAGTTTTCGCTTTTGAAGACATTCCGCAAGGGCGAGTATTTGTTCCGCCAACGCGAACCGGCGCACGGCTTTTACATCGTGCGGCGCGGCATCATCAACGTCCACCGGGTGGCACCGGACGGGCGCGAGCAGGTGATCCACCTCTTCCGGCCCGGCGAATCGTTTGCCGAAAACTCGCTCGTCAATGATGGCGGCTATCTCACGGATGCGCGTTCTGTCGCGGAGAGTGAAGTGATCCTCGTTCCGAAATGGGAGTTTCTCCAGATCCTCCGCCAGCGCGCGGACATCGGACTCCGCATTCTCGCTTCCATGAGCCAGCACATGCGGGGGTTGATCTCCTCGCTCGAAAGTGTTGCACTCAAAGACTCGGAGACACGGCTGATGAACTGGATCCTGCACCGCTGCCCGCATCCGCTCTCCCACAAACCGATCGAGGTGCCCATCGGCATGACCAAGACCATGCTCAGCGGCGAACTGGGAACAAGACAAGAGACCCTCTCCAGGACGCTCGCAAAACTCCGCGAATCCGGACTCATCTCGGTGCGCGGAAGGACCATCAAAATCCCCGATCCGCACAAACTCCGGACCGCATTCCGGAAACATCTCGCCGGCGGGAAGGACTAATCTTCCAGCGGAACCCGCTTGGCGTCGCTCCACAGGTTTTCGAGGTCGTAAAACGACCGCTTTTCACCGTAGAAGAGGTGGCAGATGACGTCCCCGTAATCGAGAACCACCCACTGGCTGGCAGGATATCCGTCCTCGGCAAGAGGGCGCTGGCCGAACTTCTCGCGGACGGATTCGCGGATCGAGGAGGAAATCGCTTTTAGTTGCGGCTCGGAGGAACCAGAGCAGATCAGGAAAAAATCAGTGAACCCCGAAACTCCCCGGAGGTCCAACAGAACCGGATTCTCCGCTTTCTTCTCTGCGGCCGCCGCGGCGCAGGCCCGGGCGATGGTTTCGGAATCAGTCATTCCGGTAAAGACGGTGTTGGGAGATAATTTCGCATGCGGACTCAGGAACGAGATACCGCACCGAGAGGCCTCTGGCAATGCGATTCCGGATGTCGGTGGACGAAATCTCAACCGGCCTCGATATCACAGGGCACACTTGATCCGGAGTGCCATGCCCGCGGGACATGACCACAAACTTGGCCAGCGTTCTCAGCTCCTTGATGTCCTTCCAAGTGTGCAGGCCAGCGAGGTTGTCCTCGCCAATAAAAAAATACAGCTCGGCACCCGGATGCCGCGCCGCCATTTCCCGGACGGTATCGATGGCGAACGACGGGCCCGGCCGACGGATCTCGCAGTCGTCCCAATCAAATCCGGGCTCGCCACGCAAAGAAGCTTCAACCATCCGGCACCGGAGATCGGCGGACGCGGGTGGCCGGGCAAGTTTGTGTGGAGAAATCCCGCTGGGGATGAAAATGACGCGATCCAGCCCGAGCGATTCCAGGGCCTCGCGGGCGAGAATCAGATGCCCGTGATGGATGGGATCAAAGCTTCCTCCGAAGAGGCCGAGTTTTCTGAGCGGAGTCATTTCGACAGTTGGCTTGTCCGGCATTATGCCAATTTCTGTGGTTGAACCACTAATTTTCACTAAAAATCACTAAATGGCAGGGATAGCGGACCAATCACCCCATCAGCGGCGAGGCGGATAAACACGGTTGCGCAAGTCAATTCCCTGCCTCCTTTTTCAGTGGTTTTTAGTAGCCGTTAGTGGTTTCTAGCTTCATGCCAATCCACGATGCGGGTCAACTCATCCTCGTCGGCGTGCCGGGACCGGAACTCGATTCCGAATCTGTGCGCCTTTTCCGAAAAATCCAGCCCGGCGGATTTATTCTCTTTGGCCGGAACATCCGGGAACCGGCACAGTTGCGAAAGCTCATCGACGATCTGCGCGATATTTCCGACGTCGAGCCAATCATCACGATCGACCAGGAAGGGGGACGGGTTTCGCGTTTGAAGCTCATCGGCAACGAGCCCCCGAACGCGCAGCAGTTGAGGGATCGCGATCATCTTGGTCTGATCAGAAAACACGGCGACATCACCGGGCGGCTGCTAAGGGTTTTCGGGTTCAACCTCGATCTTTGTCCGGTGCTCGACATCTCTTACGACGACGACGCCGACAACTCGCTGCGAGGGCGTTGCTACGGGAGGAGTGTGGCGGAGGTCATCACCAAAGCGGGGGCTTTCAACGAGGGCCTTCGCGGCACGGATGTCCTCTCCTGTGGAAAACATTTTCCCGGGTATTCTTCCGCCGGGCTCGACCCCCACCACGAACTCCCGCGACTCGAACGCTCGCGCGAGGAGATGGAGGCCGAGGAACTGGCGGTCTTCCGGGCGTTCTCATCGTCCGTGGACAGCATGATGATCGGCCACATTGCGATCACCGGACTGGATGAGGTCAACCGCCCCGCGTCACTTTCGCCCGCAATCATCAGTGGGTTGCTGCGCAAGGATATAGGCTTTCGTGGGCTGGTGATGACCGATGATCTCGATATGGGGGCCATTCTGAACCACTACGGATTCGACGAGACGATGCGCCTCGGGATCGAAGCCGGGAATGACATGCTCATGATCTGCCATCGCGTGGAAATGGCGCTGACTGCGAAATCTGCCATCGAGCCCATGGGCGACCGCCTCACCCCCGCGCTGGAATCCGTCGCGCGCTGCAAATCCCGCCTGCCCGCCCCCGCTCCATTCTCCATCGAGGCATTTCAAAAAATCGACTCCGAGATCCGGGAGCTGAGGATCGCCACGCTCGGCGAGGAGCAGGCTGACACGCGAAGCCCGGAAGACGGGAACCGGTCCCCGGTCGAGTTGTATTGAACTTGAGAACCACTAACGGCAGCTGAATACCGCAAAAATAAAAGTCAGTGAGAGGGCTTGCTGATATCCTTCTTAGCGGATTTTAGTGAAAATCAGCGGTTCACAGATCTTGGATTCCGGCTTCTTTCAGGCGGTCCTCGATGTCGCTCTTTTGAAGCGCATCGACCATCTCGCCGATATCCCCGCCCAAGAAGCGGTCGAGGTTGTAGAGCGAGAGCTTGATCCGGTGATCAGTCACGCGGTTCTCCGCGAAGTTATACGTCCGGATTTTTTCCTCCCGGCCGCCGCCGCCGATCAGGCTCTTGCGGTGCGCGGAATATTTTTCCTCCTCCTCTCTGCGTTTATCCTCAAGCAACCGGGAGCGCATGATCTTGATCGCCGCCTCCTTGTTCTTCTGCTGGCTGCGCCCATCCTGGCAGCGGACAATTCGCCCGGTCGGGATATGCATGACCTGGACGGCGGAGTCGGTCGTGTTCACGCCCTGGCCGCCAGGGCCGCCCGCGCGGCAGACTTCGATCCGGAGATCCTCGGGTTTGAGGTCGATGTCCACCTCCTCGGCTTCCGGCAGCACGGCGACGGTGGCGGTGGAGGTGTGGATCCGGCCCTGGGCCTCCGTCGCTGGCACGCGCTGCACGCGATGGACACCGCTCTCGTAGCGGAAACGGCGGAACACCGACGTTCCTGAAACCCGAAAAACCATTTCGCGAAACCCTCCGAGGTCGGCCGCACTCGAATCCATCTCCTCGACCTTGAGGCCGAGCGCATCGGCGTATCGCGAATACATGCGGAAAAGATCGGCCGCAAAGAGGGCGGCTTCTGTCCCGCCGGTGCCCGCGCGGATTTCCACGATGGCGTCACGGTCTTCGTCCGGTTCCGGCGGAAGGAGCGAGACCTGGACCGCGCGCTCGAGTTCGTGGACCCGCGCCTCGAGTTCCGGAATTTCCAAAGCGGCGAGTTCGGCCATTTCCTTGTCGTCCGAGGAAGCCAGTGCGCGGTTCTCATCGAGTTCCCGTCTCGCCTTAACCAGGCGGGCCCAGAGGTCGAGCAGAGCCTTCGTCGCAGCGTGTTCGCGCAGAACTTCCCTTGCGTGGCTGGCATTGTCGAACAGGCCGGCGGACGAAATCTCGCGATCGAGTTCCTCGAAGCGGGCGCGCTTCCGTTCGACCAAAGGCTCGAAATCCATATTTTTGAAAACAAAAACGGTGAATGCACGGGGTGCATTCACCGTTTTTTGCTGGGGAAAATCTAGGCCTTCTTGACAAGCCGCGGGGCGCGCACAGTGCCATAGCGGCGCTTGAATTTGTCAACGCGTCCGGCGGTATCGACAAACTTCTGTTCTCCGGTAAAAAATGGGTGGCACGCGGCGCATATGCCGATCTTGATGTTTTCGCGGGTGGACCGTGTGCGGTAAGCTGCACCACAGGCGCAAAGGATGACGGTCTCGCGGTAGTTGGGATGAATATCTGGCTTCATTCTTGAAAAGTCAGTCAGAATATCGCGATTGTCTTCGAAAGCAACAAAGAAATGTCGAACCGGATCATTGAGCGATGGGAGGAGGTTCTTTCCGCACGCAGCGGGGGCGCGATCTATTCGCCATCGGGCGAGTGCTTGAGGACGTGGGCGGATATCGAATCGGAGGCTCGCGATTTCGAAGGCAGGATCTCCGGACGCAGCATCGCGCTGCAAACCGGCAATCACCCTTCGTTCCCTGCCCTCGTGCTCGCGTGCCTGCGCACGGGGCGGGCGGCGACTCTCTTTGACTCCGGCTTTTTCGGGTCGGCAAGGTCGCAGATCGAAGAGAGGTTGGGGATCATTCTCCGGGTGTCCGCCCCCGATGGAACAATCGTCTTCGAAGAGTGCGGGCGGCGGGCCAAAGAAACGGCCGGCGACAGCATCTGTTTGTATAAGCTCACCTCGGGCACCACCGCTCTGGCAGAAACCATCGGATTCACCGCAGACCAATTGCTCGCCGACTGCGACCAGGTTTGCGCGACGATGGGAATTCGCGCGGATGATTTGAACTACGGGGTCATTGCATTGACTCACTCCTACGGATTCAGCAATCTTGTGACCCCTCTGCTCTGCCGGGGGGTCCGCCTGGTGGTTGCGTCCGATCCTCTCCCCCGCGCAATCGAGAGCGGTTTAAGAATGACCGGAGCGACTGTTCTTGCAGCAGTTCCGGCCATGTTCCGCGGACTGCTTTCCGCGAAGTCTCTCCCGGAAAGCCTGCGCCTCTGCATTTCTGCGGGATCGCTCCTGGACCCGGATCTGGCTATGGAGTTCTCCGGCAAGTTCGGCCACAAAATCCATACGTTTTACGGCGCCTCCGAATGCGGAGGGATCTGTTACGATGCCTCGGAGGATCCCGTCGAATTGCCGGGATTCGTCGGAATGCCGCTCGATGGGGTCGATATCGGGATACGCGATGCGGCGGAGGGTTCGAGAATCCTCGTCCGATCACGGGCGGTCGGGGTTGGGATGATCAACGGGGATGGAGGTTTTCAACCGGCGGATCTGCTGGTCCGTGGACCACAGGGATTTTGCATTGTCGGCCGGGAGTCGGACGTGATCAACGTAGCCGGAAAAAAAGTGAATCCTTTGGACATCGAGCGTGTTCTCGAGCGATTTCCCGGGGTGCGCGAAGCCGCAGTCTGCGGAGTGGAGGATCCGGCACGAGGCCAGACAATCTGCGCCCTGGTCGCCGCAAAAAACAAAGTTCCGGAAATCCATTCCCTCCGCAGGCATTGCTCTACTCATATCGCTTCGTGGATGATCCCCCGGCGTTTCGTGTTCGTGCCGGAAATTCCCAGGAACGCCCGCGGAAAAATCAGCCGCACGGAAATCGCCCGGGCATACTTTCCCAAGCCCGCGGAGAAAACGATTTCCGCAACGGGCCGCGAGAATATGATCGCATCCGGCCGAGAAAAAACTGAAAGATCGCAGCCATGACCAGCCCTTCCCTGAGACAGCTCAAGAGTCGTTCGCAACAGCTCAAGCCAGCCATCCATATGGGAAAAGCCGGGCCGACCCCTGAGTTTCTGGCCGCGCTCGGCGAGGTGCTGGATCGGAACGAACTGGTCAAGCTGCGGTTCGAGGCGATGAAGGACGAGCGCAAAACCCTTTCCAAAAAACTCGCGGAAATCACCGGATCGGTCCTCGTGCAGCAGGTCGGCCACACGGCCGTTCTCTTCCGCAACCGAACCGCTCCGAAGCCCCCTCACCCCTGACCGCACAAACCGGAATGCAGGCGGATTCCGAAAAATTCGCATTTTTTACTTCTTCTGCTAAAATACCCTCAATGACAGCGACCACCCAATCGGAGAACGGAGTTTTGCATCGTGAAGCCATATCGCTTCCGCTCTTTCGTCCCGTCTCAAAACCTCCGTCCGGCCCGGCTCTTCATCCGAAGGCCATGGCAGAATCTCCCGCACCCGCAGCTGGCTCACCGCCGACAGTGCAACCGATCCAGAAGCTGGATCTCGATCTCCTCGGCAGCGGAGACAAGGTCGTCGTTCGCACCGCGAACACCACCTACAATTTTGAAATCCGCGACCGCCATTCCTGCAAAGTGATTCCCGGAAAACCCTCGGCGAGGACCGGAGAGGCGACCCTCATGGGCGGAACGAACGCCGATGCCTCGGAATACACGCCGGACCGGATTCTAGTGGGAGGACGGGTGGCGTATCAATTTCCCGGCGAGGAGTCTGCCGTCCTGACCTCCGTGGTCGAATCGATTTTCTTGGTGGCTGCCGGCAAGCCCGCCTGACGTCGGCCATTGGCTAGGCCCCAGCGTAAACGACGAATGTCCAGCTGTTGCCACAACCATGCCGCCGGACCTCCGCGGTCGGACGCCTGGGGAAAATATACATGCCCGATGCACCCCGAAGTGATCCGCGACTCCGCGGGGGATTGTCCGGTTTGCGGTATGGCGCTCGATCCGGTAGGGCCGGCTCCCGAGGATGACCGGGAAGAAAAAGACCTGCTCCGCAGATTTCTGGTGGCCGGACTCTTTACCGTGCCGCTTTTTGTTTTGGCGATGAGCCACTGGCTGCCCGTGGAAAATTTCAATTTCAAGGAATGGGCGGCAGCCACCCCGGCGCTTTTTGTGCAAGCCGCTATGTCCGCGCCGGTGTTTCTGTGGGCGGGATTTCCATTTCACCAGAAAGCGTGGAGGTCGGTCCTCGCCCGCCGCGCAAACATGTTCACGCTGATCACCCTCGGCACGGGTGCGGCCTGGTTTTTCAGTCTCTGGTCCCTTATCGAAGGCGCGGGCCATCACGCGCCGGTCTATTTCGAAGCCTCCGCAATGATCATCCTTCTCGCGCTTGGCGGTCAGTTGCTGGAGGCGCGAGGACGGCGGCGCGCCGGCAGTGCGGTGCGCGGGTTGCTGGATCTTGCTCCTCCGCGCGCGATCCGGATTTCTGCGGGACGTGAAGACGAGGTGGCGGTGGATTCTCTCCAGCCTGGCGATATTGTCAGAATCCGTCCCGGCGAGAAATTTCCGGTGGATGGAGAAGTAATCGAAGGAACGAGCGACGTCGATGAGTCGACGCTCACGGGAGAATCGGTTCCTGTCTTGAAGGAAACAGGCGATCGGGTTTTGGCGGGAACCATGAATGGCACCGGCATGCTCGTCGCTCGCACATCGCGCTCCGGGCGGCAAACGACCCTCGGGCAGGTCATCGAAATGGTGTCCGCGGCGCAAAGGAGCCGGATGCCCGTCCAGAATCTTGCCGACAAGATCGCGGAATGGTTTGTCCCCGCGGTCCTGGCGGTGGCGGTGCTGACATTTGTCGTATGGATATTTTTCGGTCCGTCCCACGCCCTGCCGAATGCCGTGGCGGTGCTGATCATCGCCTGCCCGTGCGCGATCGGGTTGGCCGTTCCCATGTCGGTGACAGTCGGGGTCGGTCTCGCGGCAAAGCGGGGGATCCTGGTCCGCGACGCGGCCGCCCTGGAGGCTCTGGAGCGCGTGACCCTTGTCGCCCTCGACAAGACCGGCACGCTCACCGAGGGCCGTCCCCACGTTGCCAGGATCGATGTCGAGCCCGGATTTTCTGAGGGCAAACTTCTGCAATTGGCGGGGTCGGTGGAGCGCGCCAGCGGCCATCCGCTGGCGGGCGCGGTGGTGAGAGCGATCAAGGAAAGGAAGATCGCTCTCGAACCGGTCGAGGGATTTTTTTCCGAACCGGGAGGCGGAGTCGGTGGGGTGGTTGGAGGACAGACCGTTCTCGCGGGCTCGACACGGTTCCTCCGGTCCCGGGGAGCAGAGGCGTCCGATCGCGAGGGAATCCAGATCTCCGTCGATGGAATCCATGCGGGCACGCTGGCTGTCGAGGACGCCTTGAAGACGGAATCCATCGCGGCTGTCCGGGCACTGAGGCAGCTCGGCCTCGATGTCCTGATGCTCACGGGCGACGGGGCCGCAGTCGCCGGGCAGGTCGCCTCGCAGGCGGGAATCGTGAGCTGGCGGGCCGGCCTCACGCCGGTGGAGAAGGCAGAAGCGATCCGCGAAGCGCAAGCCGGCGGCAAAGCGGTGCTCATGGCTGGCGACGGGGTCAATGACGCTCCGGCGTTTTCCGTCGCCGACGTGGCGGCGGCCATGGGTGCGGGTGCGGACATCGCCAAGGAATCCGCAGGCATCATCCTCCTCAACAACCATCTCGCTTCGCTTGTCCTGTCGGTCCGCCTCGGACGCGCCACCATGGCCAACATCCGCCAGAACCTTTTCTTCGCGTTTATCTATAACATCCTCGGAATCCCGCTTGCGGCAGGAGTTCTCTATCCGCTCACAGGCTGGCTTCTCAACCCGATGATCGCAGGAGCCGCGATGAGCCTGAGTTCCGTGACCGTGATCGCGAGCGCCCTCACTCTCGCGAAAGGTCTTCCCTCAAACGACGGAGCCCTTCGAGGATCTCCAGATCGGAGCGGGTGAGCTTCGAGGACGGAAGCTGGAACTCCAACTGCACATGGACCGGGCGGGCCGGACGGCGGGAATTCCAGAGGATCTTGCGGAGTGTTTTGATGTTCATAACGCGGAACATCCTGCCACACAGAGTAGGACATATACTGTCCTACTAAAAGATTTTCGAAAAAAAGCGCGTCCTAATTTTTCGCGAGGGCCTTAAAGAACAGAAGTCTCCAGAATGGGCGGCGGTCGATGACGATTTCGGCGAGAACGGTGGCACCGACGGCGAGTGGATAAGGCGCTTTTTCGACGGTCACCTTGATGCGGTAGGAGGAGTTGGAGGCCTTTTCCTCCTGCCCGGGATCGAGGTCGCGGTCGAGGGCGACCTCCGACACGCGGCCTGTTGCGAGCGGGGCGAGGCGGTCGGGGTTGTTGTTGGCGCGGAATCGGACGAGTTGGCCCGGCTGGATGCGGTTGACCCGGTCCTCGGTGGCGTAAAGTCGCAGCTCCGTTCCGGTATTTGTGGTCAACTTGAAAAGCGGTGTGCCCGCGAGAACTTTCTCCCCCGGGAAGCGCCGGGCGGTGGAGAGGATGGTACCGCTTTCCGGCGCGATGATGTCGAGACGCCCAAAATCCTCGTGGGCAACACGAAGGTCGCTTTCGAGGCTCCTGATGCGGGCTTCGGCGATCTTTTCTTTTCCGGAGGCCTCCTCCAACGAAGCCTTCCCGTAGGGGCCCGTGAAAAGTTCGTTGGCTTGCCGGCTCCGCTTCAACATGGCCTCGGATGCAATGAGTTGCAGTCGAACATTCAGAACTTCGGTTCCCGAGGCGGCCCCGGTCTTTTGGAGCTCGTTCAGACGTTTTAGGTAATTCTGCTGGATGTCCTGGACTTCCTCCTGTCGCTCCACTTCCAAGGCACTGAACAGAAACTCCGGCGGGACTGGCGCAGCCATGACTTTGCGTGCATTGGCCCGGGCGAGATCGAGTTCGGCCCTGGCCTGCTGGATCTCGTTCTCGATCCGTTCGATTGATTTCTTGATCTCCCAAGAATCCATTCGGGCAAGCACACGGCCTTTTTCGACGAACTGCCCGTCCACCACCGCGACGGATTCCAGGATTCCATCGCTTTTTCCGAAGATCAGCCAATAGTCCGAAGGCCGAACCTCTCCGGGGGCATTCACGTATTCGTCCATCGGGCTGAATAGCACGAGAATCGCGCACAGAAATGCTGCCACACCGGCCCAGACGAAACCCAGTCGCATCCAGCGCGGCGGGACCACCTGGCGGAGTTCGGACGGGGGGGTCGCATAACCTGCCGAACAAAGCGGGGAGGCCGCCCGGAATCGGGACGTGCCGGATGTATGGGGCGGGGATATCATTTCGGCTGGCGATTCCATGGCCGGCGGGTGGCTCCGCTCATCGGGATCATCCCCTCGACCTGAGCTTCGTAGAGGTTGCGGTAGTGGCCCGTGGGCCGGTTGACGAGTTCGTCGTGGGTGCCCTGTTCGACAAGTCGGCCCTGATGCAGCACCAGAATCTGATCCGCTTGGAAAATCGTGGAAAGCCGGTGGGCAATCACGACCGAGGTGCGTCCCGCCATCAAGGCGTCAAAGGATCTCTGGATCGCCTTTTCGGTTTCGCTGTCCAGCGCGCTAGTCGCTTCGTCCAAGATCAGGAAAGCCGGGTTTTTCAGGAAGACCCTGGCGATCGCGATCCTTTGCTTCTGCCCCCCCGAGAGGCGGGTGCCGCTGATTCCCACGGATTCCCCGAGCTGGTTCGGGAGCTTGCGCACGAAGTCATCGATGTGCGCCCCTGCCAACGCGGCCCAGATCCTGTCCTCCGGATAGTCATGCCCCATGCAGAGATTTGTGCGGACCGTGTCATTGAAGAGCGTGGCGTCCTGGAGAACTGCTCCCATGCTCCTGCGGAGGGCGCGGAGATCCCAATCCCGCACATCCGTGCCGTCGAGGAGAAGCTTCCCGCCCGTGGGCAGATACATGCCCATCAGGATACTGGCGAGAGTGGTTTTCCCCGAACCGGACTGTCCGACAAGGGCGACCATCTGCCCTGGCTCGATGACGAAATTCAGATCGCGGATAACCGGTTCGCTGCTGTCGTATGAAAAGCAGAGGTTCTCGGCGATGATTTCTCCCTTGAACGAATCCGGGGAAGTGTTCTTCCTCCCGATATACGGCTCCTGCGGCACCTCGCTGAACTCCTCAACTTTTTCCGCGCTGGCGGTTCCCATTTGAAGCATCTGACCGGCATTAAGAAGGGTTCCAATCGGGCCCCAAAGCATAGCCTGGTAAGCGTAGAATGCAAAAAAGGACCCGAAAGAGATCTGCCCCTGAATGGCCAGAACACCGCCGACAAAGAGGAAAATGTCTCCGCCCAGGCTGCTCAGCATCACGAGAAGCAGGTTGATCATGTGAAATCGCGTCCAATGGTGCAGCCCTTCGAACCGGAGCGCCTCCGCCTTCGCTCGGAATCTGTCCAGGAAAAACGCCTCGGCGGAAAACGTGCGTATGACGCGCATCGCTCCGAAAGTCTCCGCAGATGTGGCGTTCAGATCGGCCACGCGATCGGATTCCTCGCGATTGAATGCCTGCAGCTTGCGGTAGGACCAAACCGTCAATGCGGCGGTCAGGGGCATGGTGGCGAGCACGATGGCGGTCAGCCAGGTGTTCAGAAAAAGCATGAAAGCGACAACGATCACGACGAGGAAAATGCTCGTGAGAAAGTTCCGGAGGATCATGAAAATCGCGCCGTCCATCTGGTTGACATCGAACCCGAGCCGCGAGGCGATCCGGCCGGCTTCCAGTTTTGCCAGCGCCCTCTGCCGGCCTCCCATGAGCGTGAGAGCCGCGTCGAGGCGGGTCTCGTAAAGGGTGTTGCGCGTGATGGTCAGGATGTAGTGGCACTGCCACCCGCCGAGCAGAGCGCCGAGAAGCTTCAGCAAGACACCCAGGAGAACGATGGCGGCGATCATCCAGATCGTATGGGAAATCCCCAGCCAGGTCGTCACATCGCCGGTGGCGCTCCCGCGAAAAATCAGGTCGTCGATGATGATCTTCGCCAGATAGGGAGCCGGAGCGCTCACAAGGCTCGATAAAAAGCCCAGCAGGATGATGATCCACAGAAGGCGCGGATAGCGGCGGATCAACTCGACGAGAATCCGGACGCCCGAGCGGGCGGAAACGTGTTGGGGTTTCTCCTCCATCAAAATAAATCGCAATGACTCCTTGGCCGGGAGTGAACCAACAGCCCGGAAAAGCGCAACAAGAAACGCCCGGATTGTTGATGTCGCCGGAGATTCACGGTAGCCTTCCGCGAATGAAGTTTCCCCGGATTGCTCTTCTCGCAGCGATTCTCCTGCCTGTATTGGCATGGGGAGCCTGGCTGGTGGCCGGGCACGACGAAAACTACGCGCTCCAGAAACTGTTTTTTCGATCCCGCTACAACCGCTATGATGACCGGATCATCCAGGCGGCCAACCGATATGGGGTCAGCCCCTCGCTGGTGAAAGCGGTGATCTGGCGGGAGTCCAGATTCCAACCCGAAATGCTGGGAACGCACGGGGAGCGGGGCCTGATGCAGATCACCGAGGGCGCCGCACAGGATTGGGCCCGGGCGGAGAAGGTCGCGATCTTTGCGCCCACGGATCTCCTGGACCCAAAAACCAACATCGAGGTGGGAACCTGGTATCTGGCCAACGCCCTCAGGCACTGGTCCGGAAAGGATGATCCGGTTCCCTTCGCCCTCGCAGAATACAACGCCGGCCGCACCCGGGTCATCCGCTGGGAGAAAAACTCGGGACTTGGCGGCGGCTTCGGGGCGGACGACCTGCACAGCATCATGGATTTCCCCGCCACACGCGCTTACATCCACTCGATTGTCGACCGGTATCTCGATTTCAAAAAGCGCGGCGAGTTTTCCAGCGAAAAACCCGCCAGCACCTCGCGCTAGTCTCCTCCGGAGCCGGACCGGCAGCTTTTCCGCATCCGACTCTCCGGTTCGCGTTTTGCTCATCGGCTTCCTTGCGTTTACAAAACTTTGATGCGGCCGCATCAAAGTTTTGTTGATCGCACGGGGGGGATGCGCGGGGAGGAACATGTTTTTTATTAAGAAAACCCTGGCTTCCGCGTAAACCCTGTAGGAGCACATGTCCCCCGAACAAATCATCCACGAGGCGCTGGCGAGATACGAAAGGCCGTTGATCAGCCATGCAAAAGCGATTACGGGCGATTTGGAATCCGCCCGCGATGCCGTGCAGGAGACGTTTTTGCGCTTGAGCCGCCAGAATGTGGAGGCCCTAGCACCGCGTTTGGCTCCCTGGCTTTTCATCGTGTGCAAGAATTGTGCCCTCGACCACAGGCGGAAGATCGTGCGGTTTGACGAGAGCCCGCTGAACGACGTGCACGCGGCCGAGGGGCTCAGCCCGGCAGGTGAGGCGGAACATAGGGAAGACGCATCGATCCTTAGGCGGCTGGTTGCCGAACTCAGCCCGAGAGAACAGGAACTCGTCCGCCTGAAATTTGAAGCCGGGCTCAGCTACAAGGAGATCGGCGAAGCGCTACGGATCAGCGTCTCGAATGTCGGCGTCCAACTCCACAATGCCATCCAAACCTTGAAAACCGCCTGGAACCGAGAAAATGCGGAGGCCCGCCCATGAAAACCGAACACATCACCGCTTACGCCCTTGGCGAATTGCACGGCAGCGAACGCGAGGAATTCGAGGAGGAACTCGCCGGATCGCCCGAACTCCAGAGCGAACTGGCCTCGCTGCTCGCTCTCTGCGAAGCACTCTCCGCAAACCCGACAGACCACCTCGGGGAACCGCGCCAAACCAAGCTGCTGGCTGATTGCTATGCAAACATCGTCACCGCATCCGGCCGGCGCAAAAACTTTCGAAAGATCGCCATTATCTCCTCGCTCACCGCGCTGGCCGCGTGCCTGCTCATCGTCCCGAGGCTTTCGTTGCCAACACGACACGGCCCGTCCCCTCAAGAGTCGTCGCCGGGCGAGGCACACAGAAAAACCGTGACTGCCGATAAAACAGACACGCCACCCACGCAAATTCCGTTGACACCGGAAATTGCCGTGAGCACCAAGCCCGCAGAGCCTGCTTCGCCCGGGCCAAGCCCACAGCCGTCGGCACCATCCGCTTCCGCGATCGCCACAGGAAACACAACCGAGGCCAAGTTGCTGGCCGAGGGGGACACGTTTCTCAGCTCAGGGCGATTTGATCTGGCCACCAAGCGCTTCGAACAAGTTCTGGCTGCCAACGGAGATAATCCGGCGGCTCGCCGCGGGCTGGAGACCACCAATGCGGAAAAAAAGAAATACGCGGACCAGGTCTATAACGAGACGCGAAGCCAGTTGTTGGCCCAGGTTGACACGGCATGGGAAAGGCCGGTCCGGCGCTTCCAAAGCGGAGTGTCCGCAGGCATCGGAGGGAGCAATGTTTCAGGGAATGCCGATGGCGCTGTTTTTGGATCTGCCGTCGGCGGCGCGTCGATCTCCGGAGAAACAAACGTCGCAAACGGACGCGGTGACCGTGCTGCCAGCCTCAAACCGGCCGCCGTGTCTGCCCCGGCTGCAAGAGGATCTGCTTCCTTGGCATCCGGTGACATCCCGCTCACAGGCCGGCTTTTCCGCATGGATGATGCGCAGGTCGTTCAGAAAACCAAGTTCAACACAGAGGCCTACGACGCCATACGGGAGAACGCATTTCTCGACGCAAAGGCGAACCCGCTGTCCACGTTTTCGATCGATGTGGACACGGCCAGCTACGCGAATATCCGGCGGTTTCTCAACAGCGACCAGCTTCCGCCGGCCGGGGCGGTCCGCATCGAAGAGCTGATCAACTATTTTCCCTACAACTATCCGCAGCCGGATCCCGGGGTGCCATTTTCTGTCAGCATCGAGACCGCCCGGCCGCCGTGGGCTCCGGAGCACGAACTCGTGAGGATCGGGATCAAAGCGCGCGAGCTCGAGACAAAGAACCGCCCGGCATCAAACCTGGTGTTCCTCGTGGACGTGTCGGGTTCGATGCAGCCGGAGAACAAGCTCCCGCTTCTCAAGCGCAGCCTGCGTGCGCTCGTCGAAAACCTCGGTGCGGAGGATCGCGTCGCAATCGCGGTCTATGCGGGTTCCTCCGGGATGGCACTGCCATCAACTCCGGGCACGGACAAAAAGCGGATTCTTGCCGCCCTCGACCGTCTCGTTGCCGGCGGCTCGACGAACGGCGCACAGGGGATCAAGGTCGCCTACGAAACCGCCCGCGAAAACTTTCTCGAGGAAGGCAACAACCGCGTCATCCTCTGCACCGACGGGGACTTCAACGTCGGCGTCACCAGCCAAAGCTCGCTCGTGAAGCTCATCGAAAAGGAACGCGCCTCGGGGGTTTTTCTTTCCGTGCTCGGCTTCGGCTGCGGCAACCTCAAGGACTCGACGATGGAGAAACTCGCCGACAAGGGGAACGGGAATTACGCGTATATCGACTCGGTCAACGAGGGCCGCAAAGTCCTGGTCGAGGAGATGGGTGGCACGCTCTTCACCATCGCGAAGGACGTGAAGATCCAGATCGAGTTCAATCCCGCCCGCGTCGCCGGATACCGGCTCATCGGCTACGAGAAGCGGCTGCTGGCAAAAGAGGATTTCAACAACGACAAAAAAGATGCCGGCGAGATCGGGGCCGGGCACTCGGTGACCGCGCTCTACGAAGTGGTTCCTGCGGGCAAATCCCTTCCCGGCGAAAACTCGGTGGACCCGCTGAAATACCAGACACCCCCGCCTCAAGAGGCCGGGGAATCGGACGACCTCCTCACTCTCAAGCTCCGCTACAAGGCCCCGGACGGCGACACCAGCAAGCTTATTGAAAGCCCGCTGAAAGCTACGGATCCGAAGGATTTTGACCAGGCAACACCGGACTTCCAGTTCGCCGCCGCCGTGGCCGCATTCGGCATGAAACTACGCAACACGCCCGGCTCGGACGACATCGCCTGGAAAGACATCCAGTCCGCCGCCAAGCGCTCGCTCGGTGAGGATCCCGGCAGCTACCGGGCGGAATTCCTCACCCTCGTTGAAAAAGCCAAACGCCTGACCGGGAGCAGATAGCCGCATCTGTGCTCGCATCACGTGCAGATTGGGTGATTGATGCGCCCGCCCATTCGTGGTTTGATCGCGGATCCATGACGAACAAATATCTGGAAGTTGCCGAAGAGGCCGCGCAGGCGGCGGGAGGATTGCTGCGGTCGCAGTTCGGCCGCCCGTTGACGGTGGATGAAGCCCACGCCCACGACATCAAGCTGGAGCTGGACAAGCGAAGCCAGGCGCTGATCGAGTCTCTGATTCTCTCCCGGTTTCCCGACCATGCGATCTATGGCGAGGAAGGGATCCGCGGCGACCAAGGCAGCGAATTCCAATGGATCGTCGATCCCATCGACGGGACCGTGAACTACTTCTACTCGCTGCCGCACTTCGCGGTGAGCATCGCCCTCCGCCAGGCCGGAAAAATCATCGTCGGCGTGATTTACGATCCGATGCGCGACGAATTGTGGTCGGTCTCCGCCGGCGGCTCCCCCACCTTGAACGGGCATCCAATCCAGGTCAGTGGGCGCACCAGCCTGGGCGAGGCGATCGTCTCGATCGGCGTCGCAAAATCCATCGATTCCATCAACAGCAGCCTGCCCCTTTTTGAACAGATGGTCCGCGGGGCGAGGAAATGCCGGATGATGGGCAGCGCGTCGCTGGACATCGCGTATGTCGCCTGCGGACGCCTCGATGCCTACATCGAGAGCACAGTCAGTCTCTGGGATGTGGCGGCCGGCATCCTCCTCGTCGAAGCGGCGGGAGGCACCGTGAAGCTGACCCCCCATGCGGACAATCCCGACAAGTATGCCATCGTGGCCGCGAGCGGGAAAATCGATTTGCCATGATCGCCACGGGAATCGGATACGACGTGCACCGGCTGGTGATGGATCGCCCGCTGATTCTCGGCGGGGTCCGGATCGAACATTCCTTGGGACTGGAAGGTCACTCTGACGCAGACGTCCTCTGCCACGCGATCGCCGACGCCCTGCTCGGGGCAGCTGGCGAGCCGGACATCGGCCACATGTTCCCCAACACCGATCCATCGATCCGGGGGATCAGCAGCCTCGAAATTCTCCGCAAAGTCCGTGCCCGCCTCGAGGAACTCTCGGTCACAATCCACAATGTCGATGCCACGCTGATCGCCGAAGAACCCCGCATCTCCCCCCACCTTGCCGCCATGAAAGAAAACGTGGGGAAATCCCTCGCCCTGCCGGTCTCACGCGTCGGCATCAAAGCCACGACGAACGAAGGAATGGGCTTTCCCGGTCGCGGAGAAGGAATGGCCGCCCTCGCCACTGCCTGCGTGGACCGCTGATCGGGACTCCTGCGCGGATGCGGTTGGAGGGACCGGCGCTGTCTGGCCTGACTTCATTATGGGACAAAACACCGGGCGGATATCTATTTCGGCAGCAGCTCTGAACACTTTTTCATCACGTCCTCCGGTCGCAGGTTCTCCACCTCGCCGAAGCTGTAACGTGCGTGCTTCGATCCTTCGGGGACGAGACCAAGCACAGTGACATTTTTGTCATTATGCAGCCCCCGGAACGAATGCCTCCATACGGTTGACGCGGTGAGCTGCGGGTAATCCGGCGTCTGGTCAGGCACGATGACCAGTTGCGGGATGTGCTTCCATCCGGCCACATATTTCGACCAGGAATCCACCGAGATCAGAAGCGAGCAGCGTTCGACGAGTCGAATCGCCTGCGGAAAAGCCAGTTGGTCGTGGACGACAACCCCCTCGCCCGCCAATGATGCGCCAGCCGGATCGAGGACATGAATGCAGGCTGCCGGGTGCAGGAGATTCACCCCTGCAATGACTTCCCGCCACCGCTCCACCGGCCAGCGCTTCGCCGGCAAACCTTCAAGGTGCGACTGGATCACGATATTTGTTCTCACAGCATCGAGCGGGACCTCATCCTTCGCTCGCCAAACGAACCCCGGATCAAAGAGCCCCAGATGGAACGGCTCAACAATCTCACGAAGCCCACGCACCAGCATTTTTTGAATCCGAGTGACCGCCCCAGCTCCTTCCCAACGAACACCCAGACATCGCGAGAGCAAGTCCTGCACAGCATCAACAGACGGCGCCCCCGCATCGGCGCGCACCTTGGCCAGCTCAGGAGGAAGGTGGCGGACATTGAAATGCGGAAATAATGGACGGTGAGAGCGAACGCCGGACTTCGAATTTCGAATTCTTCCGCAAGGAAGCAAACTGATTTCCCTCAACACATCCCCCCAACCTCCCCATGTCTGAATTGTCGGCATTTTAAAGAAGTCTTCGGAATTTTTGATCGATAATCAAGACGAACACCCGGAGCCCCTCCCCTCATCCTGCCCAAAAATGGTTTTTTGACAGAATTCACACAATGAACAGAATTGAGTGGGGTAACAATCGCCGGCTTCGGATTACAATCGACCTCACCAGACAGCCCTTTACTGATTCGCCAAAACCGGAGCGCACAGGGCATGGACAGTTTGGCTGCAAGAAGCTAACAAAGCCCGCCCGCTCATGAAGACCTTCCTTTTCACCACTTCACTTATTTCGCTCCTCGCCCTCCAGATACCGGCAGCCGATTTGAATCCTCTGCTGCTGAAACCTGAAAAGATCGAACAGGCCGGGGAGCAGGCGACGAAGCTCATGCGCCTCATGACACCCGAGGAGAGGCTCGATTTTGTGGGTGGGACCGGCATGGGCATCAGGGGCCAACCCCGCCTCGGCATTCCCGCGTTGAATTTCATGGATGCGAGCTGCGGGCTGCGCCTGGAAGAGTCGCGCCCCATCCGATCAACGTCATTCCCCTGCACGCTCCTGCTTGCCGCCACCTGGGATCCCGGGCTTGCCAGGGAATACGCGGCGGCCGTGGCCGAGGAGTTCCGGGCGGCGGGGATCCATTTCATCCTCGGGCCGGGGATGGACATCTACCGCACGAGCCTCAACGGGCGAAACTTTGAGTATCTGGGCGAGGATCCATTTCTGGCGGCGCGCATGGTCGAGGCCTACGTGCGCGGCGCGGCAAGCGCCAACGTCGCGACCACGCTCAAACATTACCTCTGCAACGAGACTGATAACCACCGCAGAAGCGCTAACTCCATCGTGGATGAGCGCGCCTTGCACGAAATCTACCTCCCTCCCTTCGAGGCCGGCGTGAATGCCGGAACGTGGGGTGTGATGACATCCTACAATCTGGTCAACGGGGAGTGGGCAAGCCAGAACAGGTTCTTGGTAACCGACCTGCTCCGAAACTGTTTGGGCTATAAGAATCTGGTCATGACCGATTGGGAGTCCACCTGGTATGGGGACAAGTTGGCGAAGTCGGGGGTCGATCTCGAAATGGGAAAAGCGTTCGCGCTCAGGTGGGACCAGGAGAAGGTGATGGGAACTCCCGAGATCGACCGGATGGTCGTCAGCATCCTGAGGACCGGGATTGCCTCCGGCCTTTATGAGCTGGAGGCAAAGGGAGAGTTCAAGAAGACCGAGTGGATCGACAGGTATCCGGCCCATCAGCAGCTCGCCTTGAAGGTTAACCAGAACGGAATTATCCTGCTAAAAAATACCGGAATCCTTCCCCTCAAAGCCGACTCTAAAAACGAAATTCTGGTGACGGGAAACATGGCCGTGATGATCGAGTTGTCCGGCGGCGGCTCCGGACATGTGCAGGGTTACGATCGCAAATCCTATCTCCAGCTCGTTCAGAAAACCTTCGGGAAAGACCAGGTTGTCTTCAGCGAAAATCCCACCGATGACCAGATCCGATCCGCGACGAACGTCATGGCCTTCACCGGTTGGAGAAACCCTGACAAGAATGCCGGGGGAGGCATGATGGAAGGCGAAGGGTCCAACCATCCCTTCACACTGCCGGAAGATGCTCTGATCGCCCGCTGCACGGCACTGAACCCAAAAACCATTGTCTCCCTGGCCTGCGGCGGCGGGGTCCGGATGGATTGGGCCGAAAAGGCGGCGGGGATTTTTCTGGCGTTTTACGGAGGGCAGACGGGGCCCGAAGCGTTGATGGATCTAATGACCGGGAAGGTAAACCCCTCGGGGAAGTTGCCCTTTTCGATCGAACGCGCCGAGGAGGATTCCCTGGCGTTCGGTGAGGATGGACCGCTCCATCCCGGCAAGACCCTCTTCGACCCCAAGGACCTGGCGCCAAGAATAAAAAAAGAGGGATATGATTTCCTCCACAATCCGGACCAGTCCGAGGCTTATACTCATGACATCCCTTACAAGGAGGGGATCTTTGTCGGATATCGCTGGTATGACATGAAAAAAATCGAGGCCCGTTTTCCATTCGGATACGGCCTCAGCTACACCACGTTCGAATATTCGGATCTCAAGGTGGAGAAAAAGGGCGATAGCGAAGCGGTCACCCTCACGGTGAAAAATACCGGGAAGGCCGCGGGAGCCGAAGTCGTCCAAATCTATGTCGGCGAGCCGAAGGCCGCCGCGAACCGGCCGGTGCGCGAACTCAAAGGCTTCAGCAAAGTCTTTCTCAAGCCCGGCGAGAGCCGCCAGGTCGAAGTCGACCTCAAGAGCCGCGCCTTCGCTTTTTGGGATGAATCCACCAAAGGCTGGAAGGTCGATGCCGGGGAATTTGTGATCGAGGCGGGGAGTTCCTCCCGCGACATCAGCCTCAAGACAGCAACCTCCCTTGAGGCAGGGCTCCAATAGATTCCAGCTTGGGGTGCGGCTCCGGAACCGGGACACCTCCCGCCGCTCCTCACGTGATTAGGCGGGAGCGCTGCTGTTCCGACTGGTTGCAGTTCTCCGCCAAAAAGCTTATGTCATATCCCATGAATATCTCCCAAGAGCTCTTCGAAGCCGCCCGCCGCAGGATTCCCGGCGGGGTCAACTCGCCGGTGCGCGCCTTTCGCGGTGTGGGGGGGGAGCCGTTCTTCGTCAAATCCGCCAACGGCTGCCGGCTGATCACCGCGGACAATCGCGAGCTGATCGACTATGTGGGGACATGGGGGCCGGCCATCCTCGGCCATGCCCCGAGCGTCGTGACCAACGCGGTCCGTGAAACCGCGCAGCACGGGTTGAGTTTCGGAACCCCGAATCCGCTCGAAGTCGAGATGGCCGAGACGATCTGCCGGTTTGTTCCCTCGGTGGAAAAGGTCCGCATGGTGAACAGCGGCACCGAGGCGACCATGAGCTGCGTGCGGCTAGCGCGCGGGTTCACAGGGCGCGATAAAATCATCAAATTCGAAGGCTGCTACCATGGGCACGTCGATTCCCTGCTGGTCAAAGCCGGAAGCGGCGCCCTCACCCACGGCACTCCGGACAGCGCCGGTGTGCCGAAGGCTTTGGCCAAACTGACGATCACCGTTCCCTTCAACAACGTCCAGGCCGTCCGCGCCGCCTTCGCCGCCAATCCCGGCGAGATTGCTGCGGTCATCCTGGAACCCGTTCCCGCCAATGCCGGACTCTATCTCCCCGAGCCGGGATTCCTCGAAGCCCTGAGAGCCCTTTGTTCGGAATCCGATTCGCTGCTGATTTTCGACGAGGTGATGACTGGGTTCCGCCTCGCGCGCGGCGGCGCACAGGAAATTTATGGGATCCGTCCCGACCTCACCGCCCTCGGGAAGGTTATTGGGGGCGGGCTCCCGGTCGGGGCCTTCGGTGGCCGCGCCGAGATCATGGACCAGCTTTCGCCCGATGGCCCAGTTTACCAAGCCGGGACCCTCTCAGGCAATCCGATCGCGATGGCGGCCGGACTCGCCCAGCTCCGCGAACTCGAGCGCTGCCAGGGATGGTCGCAACTTGAGGAGATAGGACAATCCTTCGAAGCCCGCGCCAGGCACGCCATACGGGGACTTCCGCTCACCTTCCACCGGATCGGCTCGATGTTCTGCCTCTACTTCTCCGAGGGACCGGTCCGCCGCCTCTCGGATGCCACGCTGAGCGACCGCGAGCGGTTCGCGAAATTTTTCCACCACTGCCTGGATGCCGGTGTTTACTTCGCTCCCTCCCAATTCGAAGCCGGATTCCTTTCTCTCGCCCACACGAGCGCCGATATCGACGAAACCGCACGGGTCATGTCCGACGCCCTAAAAACTGTCTTCTGACCTTGAATATCTCGTGCCGCAAGCGTAGCGGTTGCAATGCAGGGAGCGAAGCGTCCGAGGCTGGGCTTTCCATTCTGAAAGAATTTCGACGGCTTGAGCCTCCCGCAGACGAAATACGGTCCGTGTTTCGCAACAGGTCGGATTAAGAGGAGTTGCGTTCCCGCAAACTCGCGCTATCCTCATTCCTATTGGGGGCGTACTGGTTTCGACTTGAGGTGTGAAGCCCGGCCCGCATGCCGAGGAAGATTCGTTGGCCTCGTAAAAAATCGGATCAAAAAAACTAAATGCAGATTACGAAGATCTCGCTCTCGCGGCTTAATTGACCACGACGTTTCCCGGCGAACGCCTGCTACTCCGGGAAACGACGACAGCAGGCTAATTTTTCGCCGGGGTGGCCGCGGCGGAAAGTGAATCGATTTCGTGGCCGCTCTGGGGTGGGTGGCGTGACGGTTCGCAGCTTCACCCCGAGATTAAAGGCCGTATAAGCATGTAGAAGGTTGTGTAGATCGCTTTAAGGACAGGGGTTCGACTCCCCTCGCCTCCAGTTTTTCGCATGAGCGAATAATACTCTGAAAACCCTATGTTTATCAGGGTATTACGGCCCCTGAAACAGCCGTCCGTCATCGCCGGAGCTCACCGCTATATTTCTTGTCATCGGATTCGGAGCTTTCGCGAACTGCAACCTCAAAACATGAGCGCCGTCCATCGCTGCTTCGCATGGGAATCAGACTGGAAGGAGGCTCCTTTGCCAGCTCGATCCTGCCACGCTTCAGCCGCAGAGCCCAGGGAATGGTCCGGCGATACGATTGAATCAAGCCGAGGATGCCGATCACCTGGATCCCTGCGTCGATCAGGTGGCTGCTGAGCCTCAGACAGACGGGCCTGAGCAGCCTTTCTCTATATGAGTATTGCGCCACCTCGACGTCCGGCCTCGTGTCAGTTCCTGAAAACGGGATGTTTGATTTCGAAAAAACGAGGGCGAAGAGCAGACGCAGGGGATTGAAGAAGAAGGTGTATCCGGCAAGAAGACTCAGTTGCTTCATCCAAGGGCGCGGATGCTTCGAAGCGATGACAAAATTGCCGTCGGAAACGTGCGGGCCGATTGGCAACCCATCAATGTTTTCAAACGCTAGTCCGGAACGGTATGTCTCCTCATACCAATTGGACCCGGGCGACGGGGACAGCATGAGGGCCGTGGCAAAGAGAGCCCCCTCCCGGCGCAGAATTCCCAGCTGGTTGATCAGGCCCTCATTCGATTTCCATGATACCAGCGGCTGGGAATCATGGTGCATCATCATTGGAATCGGGTGAATGCCGTTGGCGCGCAGCAGCCGGAACGCCTCGATCGTCTTGTTTCCCGTCTGACCTTTCGTCACCAGAGTGCCTGTCATATCTTCCACACCCATCCAAACGGCAATCAGCCCCGCCTTGCGCATCAGCGGAAGGTGTTCCCGGATTTTCAGCGTGTCATGAACCGTGGCCTCTGTCATCAGCCGGATCTTGCACAAGGGGCGCTTCTTCTCGCCCATGCGCCTCGCAAGCGGCTCGATGATTTCCATTGTGCGGTCCGCATCATTGAAGAAATTGTCATCGGTTCCGAAGAACATGGTGATTGAATAAAGCTCAGCAATCCGGCTGATCTCGTCGATCACGCGCCCGCCGCTCTTGGTGCGATGCTGGCGCTGGTTGTAAGCGGGTATCGGACAGTAGGAACACCGGAACTTGCAGCCGGTCGTCATCACGATTGAGGAGAGTGGAGATAATCGGCCCACCTCCCGGCCCGAAAGAGCACGGGAGCCAAGAGTTGCACCAGGACCGGGAGCTTCGATCAGCCCGTATCCGTGGATCGGATGAGGCAGTTCATCCAAGTCGCCCACCAGACGCTGAATGCCTGTGTCAATCAGTTCTTCCGCAGGACCATCGGGAGCTGTTGTTTTGGCATAGACAAGGCCCGGAACACCGTCGAGTCCTCCGGAGTCACGTGAGCGGAGGAAGGCAGAACGCAGAGACTCCCCATGAGCCCTTTCTGACAGGAGTAATTCCAGCAGCTGCAGCAAAACGTATTCCTCGCCGGTGACTGCCACATCGGCTCCAGAAGGGTTGCGCGGGTCCGCACTGAACACTTTCCAAGGCTCGTATATGACCAGCGGACCTCCGACGATGATCAGCGGACGCCTGGCGGGGTCGAGAAGGCGGCAGTCCCTGATCAATTTGTAGCACTCTGACGCATGCAACAGCATGCTCGATACTAGGAAAAGGTCCGGAATGCGGCCGTCGAGCCGCATTTCGGAAGGACGAAAGTTTTTGTTCCATTGCTGGAGGACGATCCGTGTTTTTGGAAAACCCGAGTCTGCAAGCGCGGAACCGATGGCACGCACCCCGGCCGGGACCATACGAAGATCGGCATAAATGAAGGGCAATAGACGGGTGCGGTGGTCGAAGGCGCAGGCGATGACCGTCGTGAGGTCATGGTGCGCGGACAGCAGTCGCAATCGCTCGCGAATCCGGAGCATTTCGCCGGAAGGCAGCAGGATATCGCCCGCAGCTCTCGAAGGCAGTTCCATATCAATCCGTATCCACGCACATCCGAGCCATAGAGGCCGCATGCAAGACCTGATAAACAGGTGAATTCATCGGCAACCATCGGAAGCCGGAATCCGTCCGGCGTCAATCTTGTTTGGTTCAAAACGGAGGACGCTCAGCCCGCTATCCGATACCGCTGACAGAGTGGAGGCTTCACTTGCCCGATTCTCCTGCGACAATCGCTCAGGAGGAATATTGTATTCCACATGCCAGTTCACCCCATCTACTCGAGCGTCTTACCTTGCCCTGCTTCGGGACAGCAGGGACAAATACCACCTCGCTTTCAGAGGTTTTTCCGCCCTACAACTGCACCGGATCTTCCAGCAATTCGGCGACGCGTTTGAGCAGGCGGCCGGCAGCACCGCCGTCGAGGACGCGGTGGTCGAAGCTGATGGTGAACTGGGCTTCGACGACGGGGATGAATTCTTCGATGGCCGGATTCCAGAACGGTACGGTCCGCCCGACCCCCATCCCGATCAGCAATGTCTGCTCAGGGAGCGGGATCGGGGTTGCCAGCGTGAGGCCGAATGTCCCGTAGTTCGTGACCGTGGCGATCGATCCCCCTGTATCTCCGGCGGGAAGTCTCCGCTGGCGGGCGAGTTCGACGAGACGGTTGTAGCGCGGCACCAGATCATTGAGCGGATACTGATCGGCATTCCGGATCACCGGCACCATCACGCCGTCCTCGGCTTCGACGGCAAATCCGATGTCGATCGAAGGCGGATGGACGATGCGCTCCCCGATCAGGCGTCCGGCGGGAGCGCTGTTCTCGCCGAGGGCAATCGCCAGTGCGCGCAAAGTGTAGAGGGCCGGCCCGGGTTTCAGAGGATGTTTTTTCCGGTGTGCGAGCAGGTTGTCGAGCGTAATCGGCCGGAACACGGTGGCCAGCGGACGCGACCAGCTCCGGATCATGGCATCCGCAACGGCCTTGCGCATCGGCGAGGCAGGCGTGGTTTTGTTCCGCTCGATGCCAGCCATGAATCGCTCGAGATCTTCGATAGTCACCCGGCCACCGGCACCGCTGCCCGGAATGCCGGAGAGATCCGACATGCGCAGGCCGAGTTCCGCCATGCGGGCCTTCATTCTTGGAGAGAGGTAGCTGGCCCCGCCCGCATGCGCCGGCACTGGCAGTCCGCCTTTGACTGTTGGCTCGACCGCGACAGGGGCCGCCGGCTTTTCGACACGTTTCTTTTCCGTGTGCTTGGTCTTGGGCCGGTCATCCTCTTCGAGCCCCAGCCGCCGGGCATCCTCGTTGCTGACTTCAATATAACCGAGAACCGCTCCGACCGGATAGCTCTGACCAATCTCCGCAAGGATCTGGCCGAGGGTGCCCGAGCAAGGCGCGGTCACGCCCATGACGGCTTTGTTCGTCTCGACCTCGATCAGGTCGGCGTCCGCGTGGACCGCGTCGCCTTCGTTGAACAAAACCCTGACGATGGTAGCCTCGGCAATGGATTCGCCAAGCTGCGGCATGAGGATGGGAGCTAGAGCCATGGGACGTTAGATGTTTAACAGCCTGCGGGACGCCTCGGCAATGGCAGAGGCGGTCGGACGGTGAACCGACCAGAGATCGGGGTGGTAGGGAACCGGGGTATCCTTGGAATTGAGTCGCTGCGGAGCCACATCCAAAAGACCGAAACCCTCGCTCGTCACCCGCGCGATCACTTCGGCAGCAACGCCGCCCCACGGCCATTCCTCGCTCACACAAAGGAGGCGGCCGGTGCGGGCGACCGAGGCAAGGACCGTGTCCATATCCAGAGGCTTAACCGTGCGGAGATCGACAATTTCGAGTTCAAATCCATCCCCGGCGAGTTCGGTGGCCGCGGCGATCGACTCGTGCAGCATCGCGCCGTGGGTGACGATCGTGGCATCGCGTCCCGCGCGGGCGAGCCGGGCTTTTCCGACCGGCAGAACGCTCTCCGGGAGCCTCTCGGATTTGAGGTGGTAGTAGAGAAATTTGTGCTCACAGAAGATCACGGGATCGTCGAGAGCCACCGCTTCAAGCAGCATGCTGTAGGCGTCCTCGACCGTCGCCGGCGTCATCACCACAAGGCCCGGATAGTGGGCATAGAGAGCCTCCATGCTTTGACTGTGGAACGGTCCACCGCCGGATGTTCCACCGGAAGGCAGTCGCACCACGATCGGGCACGGAACCCCCGTGCGGTAATACAGCGTCGCAGCATGGTTCACGATCTGGTTGAATCCGCATGTCGAGAAATCGGCGAACTGCATTTCCACGATCGGTCGCATCCCCTCGATCGCCGCGCCCACGGCGATGCCGATGATCGCGTCCTCGCTCAGCGGGGCGTCGAACACCCGTCCGGGAAATTCCTTCGCGAGATTCTTGGTGGCCTTGAATGCCCCGCCGAAATTTCCGACATCCTGCCCGTAGAGAAAGACCCTGGAATCGTCCGCGAGTGCTTTTTCCTGAGCGAGCCGGATGGCTTCCAAATAAGTGATGCTGCTCATGCTCCCGCGTAGTGTTCAGCAAACTCGGATTTCGAATACGCCATCCAGTCATCTTCCTCCGGGTTCGGGCCGGGTTCGAGCCGGACTTTATCCAAAGTGGAATTGACCTCGTCTTCCGCCTCGTGGCGCCAGGCGGATGTTTCAGGCCGCGAGGCCCATTTCTTGGCGATGATTTTTTCTTCCGCGAGGACCAGACAGTCTCGCCCGACCGGCGCGGCTTTCAAAGCGGGATCAACATAGTGGGCATCATCGTGTTCGCCGTGGCCCACGAGCCGGAGGAGATCACCCACGACAAGCTGGGGCCCCCCACCTTCCCGTGCTGCCCGCACGGCCTTGTGGAGAGTCACAAGACATTGTTCGAGGTCCGTCGCATCGACTTTGTGGCCGGCAACTCCGTAGCCCACCGCCTTGTCCACAAGATCGCGACAGGCAAACTGGCGGGAGTTAGGTGTCGAGTAGGCATACTGGTTGTTGGCCACCACCAGAACGAGCGGAAGCTTTTCCACGGCAGCGGCGTTGAGACCTTCGTGAAACGCGCCGGTTGAGGTGCCGCCGTCGCCGAGGCAGGTCGCCCCGACAATCCCGCTCTCGCCTTTCATCCGCCTCGCCAGCAGAGCACCCGAGACGGTCGGGATCATCGCTCCCAAATGGCTGATCATGGCATAATATCCCTCGCGCGGCCTGCCTCGGTGGATATTGCCGTCGCGGCCCCTCATCGGACCGAGCTGCGAGCCGAGATACGTTCGCAGAGTATCGAGAACGGTGTCGCCGAATGCCATTCTTCCGGCTTGATCACGGATCAGCGGGGCATAGATGTCGCCTTTCCGAAGATGCAGCCCGACTGAGACACTCAGAGCCTCCTGGCCTCGGCCCAGAAACACGCCCCCCTTGATCATTCCCCCGCGATAAAGGCTGGCCAGTTTTTCCTCCAGCACACGGGCCACGAGCATCACGCGATAGGCCTTGATGAACTCCTCACTGGAAACCGTCGCGTCCTCCTTGGGTGTTGGCATTGAACAGAAGAATAAATGAAAAAATAGGACTTCCTGCAACAACTTCGTTTTTGTCATCCGGCCATCGATGGGGATACCGGGCCGCCGCCCCGCCGCGGATTGACTTGGGTGCTATCATTGTTGGAACGTCATGAAACTCAGAGGCAATCCCCTGACAACCGCACCAATCCGCGTAGATAAAGCGGCAGCCCTTGTGAGTCTGGGCTGTCGATTTTCCATTTGCGGACTTCTGGCCGCATGCAGTCCGTCGCCGGACACTACGCCCAAGCCCCAGCCGACCCAACAGCCCGCGCGCGCCACTCCAGCCAGCGTGGTCTCAATCCCCGAAGAGTTCATGTCTCCCGCTTCCCCACCCCGGCCCAAGCCGTCCGTTTTGCCGCGGGTGGTTTTTGCGACTTCCGATTTCCAAGTCACCACAGAGCATGGCATCCAAGGTATCCGCGCCGGCGAAGCGCTGAACTTCATCCGCGAGGAAGAAGGAGATTATATCGTCCAGTATCGCGCGATTCAGTTCAAGAAGAACAAAACCTACTTCGCCTCGACGTATGTGGAGCCCGCCCGTCAGGATCCGAACCCGTTAGCCGGCGAGCCGACCCCGGTGGCAACGCGGGTTTCCCCGGAACCCCCGCTTCCCAGCGAGCCGCCGTTGAGCGGCACGGTCCCTGCGAACGACCCGGAATTGGTCGCCGGACAAAAAAAAGTCGGCAACCTGACCGCCTCGATCCGCGCGTTGAACGAGCAGATCCGCTCCGCGCAGAACGAGTTGGACAGAAAATCCGCCCGCTCATCCGGCGGAGATGCCGAGTCGGTCTTGAATATTAAAAAATCCGTGCGCGCCATCCAGAATCTGAAGGAAAAACGCGACGAACTGAGCGCGCAGTTAACCGAGATGGGAAAACCCTGACCGGATACTACACCGCCAATATTTCTTCCACCCACGCGGGAACCACTTGGCCAGCAGGCCCGCGGCGATGCTCGTCGAAAACCCGGCTGATGCCGGTCTCGGCCGGATTGATCTCTAGCGTCCGGATCCCGTGCGCAACGGCGATCGAGGCAAAGCCTGCCGCTGGATAGACATTCCCCGACGTCCCGATCGCCACGAAGATCCCAGCGGACGCAATCGCAGCATCAATGCTCTCCATTTCCAGCGGCATTTCCCCGAACCAGACGATATGGGGCCGCAGCCCGCCGTTTCTTCCGCAGTGACTACAACGGCTGGAGGAATCCATGTCTCCGCTCCAATCCACGACAGTCCCGCAGCGTTCGCATCGGGCCTTGAGCAGTTCCCCATGCATGTGGATGACATTCCCGCTCCCCGCCCGCTCATGGAGGTCGTCCACATTCTGCGTCACGAGTGTCACCGCGCATTCGCGCTGCAAGAGGGCGATCGCCAAGTGTGCCGCATTCGGCACGACCGAGGAAAGCCGCCTGCGCCGCTCGTTGTAAAACGCGTGAACCAATTCCGGATCACGCTTGAACCCTTCCGGTGTCGCAACGTCCTCGACCCGGTGTCCCTCCCAGAGTCCGTCCTCGCTTCGAAATGTCGGAACCCCGGACTCCGCCGAGATCCCCGCTCCGGTCAGGATGAAAATGGTCTTCATTGTTCTTTATCCAGCGCCGTCCTCGCGCTAACCCACTTGCGATTGCTTCTGCGCTTTCAATGGGTGAGCCGGGTGATCATCGCGTAGATGATGAGGCCCAAGAGGACCAGCCCGATGCCGAAGAAGGCGAAGCCGATCGGGCGGGCGATGGGCTTCCAGCGTTCCCATTCATCGCGGACGCGGTGTTTATCGAGCCGGCCCTCCGCAACCAGACGGTCATACCAGCGCTTGCGCTCGTGGATCATCTCGGTCTTCGAGATGCGGCCGGAGAAAATGACGTTGTCCATCGGGAATTTCTCGAGGCGGAAATGCGTGTTGAAGAAGTGGACGGTGAAGATAAAGCCCGCAGCCAGCAGGGCTTCGTCCGAGTGGACGATCAGGGCGATGTTGATCACCCAGCCGGGCATGAACGCGGTGAAGAACTGCGGGAACCACATGACCAAGCCGGACAGGCCGATCGCAAATATCCCCCAGAACACGGCGAAGTAGTCGAATTTTTCCCAATACGTCCAGCGGTCGAACTGCGGCTTCGGCCCCCTGCCGAAGAACCACTTCTGGTGGGCGACAAATTCCCGCCAGTCCTGCAACGACGGCACCATCGAGTCCGCGCCGAAGACGGCCGCCCAGAACCGCCTGAGCTGCCAGCGGCCGGTTTCGGGATCGCGGAGCGCTCCGCGGTTGAGCCATGCCGACTTGACGAGTGCGATCAGGTGCAGGGCGAAGTAGAGGAACGTGACCAGCGCGCCGAACCGGTGGAGCGACCGTGCGGTCTGGGCACCGCCGATGATGTCAAACAGGGCCTTCGCCCAGTCGGTGTAGTAAAATTTAAGCGGCATTCCGGTGATGACGAGCAGCAGGAAGCTCGTGACGACCAGGAAGTGGAGGAAGCGGTCGAACGGCGTAAAGCGGGTGAACCACTCGTCGTCGCGCTGGATCTCGATCTTCGTCTCGCGGTAGGTCTTCGAGTCGTGCCTGTAGATCCACACCGAGCGGGCAAGCCACAGCAGGGTGTGACCGCCGAAAAATGCGAATACCCCGAGCAAAAGCCCTGTCATCAATACGAACGTGAGGTGCAGGACCGGGTATTTTTTCCCGTCGAGCGGGTTCGCGTGCGGGACGTATTCGGTGAAGCCGACGGTCGCCCCCGGATGGCATTTCGTACAGGTGGCCCGGATGTTCTGCTTGGAAAGATGGGACTCCGGGTTCGAGACCGGGAGGATGTCGTGATCGCCGTGGCAGTCGTAGCAGGCGGCCACGTCGCTGGCGACATTCGGCTGGCCGAGCGCCATCGCCTTGCCGTGGTAGGTGTCGCGGTAATGTTTGAGGCTTTCCTCGTGGCATTTGCCGCAGCGGTTGTCGCTGGCCTGCTTGAAATGCGCGCTGCCGGGAACCTCGATCTCATGGGCGGTGTGGCAGTCGTTGCAAGTCGGGCCGCGCGAGTCGCCCTTCAGCATCATCTGGCCGTGCACGCTTTTGTTGTATTTTTCCTCGATGCCGAAGTGGCACTTGCCGCAGGTGGCGGCGAGGTTCGACTTGTTGATCGGCGAGCTGCGGTCCACGCTCCGCCTGATATCGTGGACACCGTGACAGTCGTTGCAGGACGGCGCGACGATGAGCCCCATGTTCTGGACCCCGTGCCCGTGGATGCTGTCCCGGTATTGCTCGGCAACATGCGGGAAGCGCATGCGGTATTCGTCGGTAATGCCCTTGTTATCGTGGCATTTTGCGCACGTGCGGGCCAGGTTCAGCTTGAACGTCGGCGAGTTCGGGTTCTTCGGCGAAAGCATGTCGTGCGTTCCGTGGCAACTCGTACACGAGGCCGCCCCCGAGGATCCCATCGCCCGGCTGAGCCCGTGAATGCTGCCGGCGTAAATCCTCGCCTCCTCCTTGTGACAGGACGCGCATTCCACCGGCTTCGCCACCTTGGCGTCGTCCGGGTGCTCCGCCGTGAGATCCGTGTGGCAGTCCGCGCAGTTGACTTTTGCGTGGACCGACGACTGCCTGAGCTTCTCGTCCACGAAAAGAGAACGTTTTTTTCCGTCGGGCAGGTCCTTTGTCAAATCCTTGTCCTCATGGCACCCAAGGCATGTGTCGTTCGGGATCAGCTCCCTGGCGGGCTCAGCATTTGCCGCAAGAGGAACGATGCCGCAGGCGAGAAGGGAAAAAACAGGGACAAACCGGATTGTGATGCCGAGCGGAATGCGCATGGGAGAACCTATAGAACCCACACTCAAACCGCTCGGGCGCGCGGTGGCGAGCGTTTTCTCCAACGGTCAAATCCAGGCGCTGGTAGAACCTTGGAAACAGCGAACCGGAGTGGCCCAGCTTTCCTTATGATTCCGGCAGATAGGCACCTTCTTCGATTAGACGCTTACGGAGGCGGTTGGTATCCACCATGTGGACGTCGTTCGCGTGGTGTTGCAAAGCATGAGCCGCAGCCATTCCCGCAGCCTCGCCCATGGCCAGGCACACGGGCATCACGCGGGTGCTTCCCTGAACAAGCCGATCGGTGGAAACACAACGTCCGGCAACAATTACATTCTTCAGCCCTTTGGGGGTCAGGCAGCGGTAGGGAATGCCATGGGATTCGCCGGGGTTGTAACGCATCGCCCGCTTTTCCGTGTTCAGATGGGATTCGTGAGAGTGGGCCGCCTCGTCCTTCAATGTGACATGGACGTCGATGAAGTAGGCGTTGCGGCAGATTTCATCCGGAAAGCTGCGGCGCTGCAGGTAGTCATCGAGCGTCAGGACATAGTTGCCGATGATCCGGCGCGTTTCTCGGATGCCGAGGGTGGCAGCGGTACTGACAAGGAAGGCATTGCCGAAGACATCCGGCACGAACTCGGCCAGGGCGTCGCGATAGGCCGCCGCGATTTTGCGCCCCTCGATGACCGCACGGGAGACCGTTGCCGGATCGGTGTTGTCCACGTTGTATTCATGGCCTGCGTTGAAGCCCACGGTGCCCGGCCCGATGGTGTTATCACAGATGTGAAAGTCGGGGATCAGAGGGTATTTTCCGCTGTTGAGGATGTCGTAGATGACGCTGTCTTTGTTTTGGGGGTGGAGGCGCGGCATTTTCGCATAGGCCTCGTCATTGACATTGCTCAGGACGAAGCAAAGCGTGCTGTGCTGCAACTCGCCATTTTTGCCGCCTTTCTGAAATTCAGCGCCAGCCCATGCGGCCAGGTCACCATCACCGGTGCAGTCGATATAGACTTTTGCCCGATAGGCGCTCAGACCTTCTTTGTTAGAAACGATGAGGCAGTCCACACCCCGATCTGCGCTTTTCTCCACAGCGGCCAGAGAGGTCTGAAAGAGAACCGATGCGCCGGAGGAGATGACCATCTCGTCATAAATTCGCTTGAGCTTTTCCGGATCGATCGGAACCCAGTCCAGCGCATCCGGGGCGATGTGCGACGAACCCTCCTTGCTTTTTTGGAGGACATTTTCTGCCAACCCGCGATAGATGATTTTTTCACGGTCGGAAAATGGACACCATGCCGGGACGAGTGAACTGGTTCCGGCCCCGCCAAGGGTTTGCGTGTTTTCGATGAGAAGCGTCCTTGCGCCTTCCCGGGCGGCGGAAGTGGCGGCAGTGCAGCCGGAAGGACCGCCGCCAACCACGATGACGTCCCATTCATCATGGAGGGGAATCGAACGCTGGGTGAGTGTGTGTGTGTTCATGGAGTTGATTGTTACAGCATTCGACATACATTTTTCTGTGACGAACGCTATGGTTTAGCGTCTCCGAGCCGGATTTCCTTTGCCGGGCCTACGTAGGACTTGCGGCCGTTCCACCAGACGGTAACCGGGCCCTTCAGGCCAAGCCCCTCTTCGGCCAGGCAAACAGTCAGTCCCCTGGTCCCCTCACTGGTGATTCGGATCTCGGAATCTTTGATCGAGCAGTCGAAGTGAGGCAGGTACGAAACGGAAGGGTCGCGATCCATCACGATACCCCAAACCCCGCGCCAACGATCGGTGTCCGCTGTGAATGAAAAGTGATCCGGGCGCTTTCTCTCATGCTTGAGCAGCCATTCTGTGTTCTGGTTCCGGGCTGCGGCGGGATAGTCGTGACCTTGTTCCGGCACAAGCACCATGTCCGGCTCGTTCCCTCCTGCGCGCAATTCGGCCTGCATGTCGTAAGCATTTCGAGTGGCGACAACTGTATCCGCCTCGCCGTGCCAGATGCGGAAGGGGAGAGCGGAGGCATTCGCGCCGAGTCCGGTATCGAGGGGGGTCAGCCAAGTGCCGCCTGCGGCGGGACAAACTGCAGCCCAGCGGTCGGGTGTACGAAGGCCGATCCCCCAGGCTCCGCCTCCGCCCATCGAGTGGCCGGTCAGATAAATACGGTTCTTATCGATCTGAAACTGTTTGGTAACCGTATCGAGGGCCTCGAACACGTCATTCTCTCCCCACTCGTTGTAAAAGCTGTTGCCACGGCCCCAGGGGTTGAGACGAAAATAGGGTTCGCTGCTGTCCTGCTCAGAGGGGGAAGATTCATTTTTCTGCTCGATGCTCCTTATTGCGGAACCCAGCGGATGGAGCGAATTCATTCCGTGGAGGTCCACGATCAGAGGATAGGATTTATTCGCATCCCAGCCACGGGGCATGGTAAGCCAAAAGTGCTGAAGGGTGAAGTCCGGGCGGGCGACTCTGGCCAAGATCAAGGGCTGCTCGCCACGGAGATAGGTCCTCCAGTCGCCCCCGCTGGCGCTGAGGTTGGCGAATGCGGTCTGGCAGTTGGCCAGCAATGTCTCCAAGCTCTGCTCGTCGTTTGGCGTTGCACTGAATTGTAAAATCTCCTGGTTCCATTCGTTCTGAAACATCGCGTCGAGCGAGCGGAGGTGTTGCGTGAACAATGGATGCGGCGAGTTCACGATCAGCGACTCGATTTTCTCGTGCAGCTTTTTTACTGTCTCAACGGGCGAAGTAAGCTCGACTTTCCGCTCGGCAAGGACCGATCCTGATTGATCTTTGAGGCGAACCTCCACGCTCAAAGGCCACACAGGTTCAGATCCCTGAGAGATTTGGATGATAAACCTGCGGATCCCGTCTTTGCGGAACGTCTTCCCGATCCGGAACTTCTTTTCTATCCCGTTCATCGAGGCAGAGAGTTCGAGGTCCGCATCCTTTGCCACTGCCACATCAATCTCTCCGGGAGTGGAAGGCGTCCACATCCGGGTCTTCGCAGCCTCCATCACGACGAGGTCCGCCGAGGGAATTCCGGCTGCCAGCCGCACAAATAATCCCGGACGCGGTTTCCCATCGGCTCCTCGGCCCCAGTAATATCTCCTCTGCTGATCTTTCTCCGCGTCGTTCACCTGGACACAGAGTCCCACGAAATCGAATGCGCCAGGCAGGATGGAAAATTCCTCCAACGGAAATGCGATTTCATACGAAGTCGTCTTTGACGTTTCGTCCCGCAGGATCGAGCAGGGATAGTGTCTCGCGCCATCGTGTGGTGAGTCTTGGCCATATTTCCCCTGGAAATGAGCCCAGATCTCCGCTCCCTTCGCCGTCAGTGCCACGGAAAACGTCCCAACGTTTGGTGTAATCAGAGGAGTCTCCGGAGGCAGGCTTCCTGTCCCGTTGCCCCGTGCGTCAATGCCGATTTGGAGGCAGTCGCCATTCCAGATATCACCTTTCGCCCGGTGATTGGCGTGGGATTCGTCTTCGACCACGACCTTCAGGAGTATTGAATTGTTCGACAGGGCGGCCCACCCCTTGGCCTTAACCGCGGTGCCATCCTGGATTGTAAAGAGCGGATCCCCCTGTTTCCACGTGACAACGTTTGTCACCACCTGCCGCAGCACAGGCATTCCTTTCGGGATGGGGGAGGCGGGGGACTCGGCGATCTCAATCCGGGAATCGGTTTGGAGCGCCGCCGCGGCCTGGAGCGAGACTCCAGCCACAATCAGAAAAGCAGCTGCCCGGTTTAAATAACATGTGACGAGTTGGTTCATATATCCGGGCATCTATTCAAAATCGCCACAGCTCAATTCAGTTATAATCCCATCACCCGCTCAGACACTTGGGCGAGTGGAGGAAGGACTCCCCCCGGTGCATCCAGATAAAAATAGGCGGTGGCTGACCAATCGTCCTGACGTCTAAAATTGCACCACCCTTCTGGCAACGATGGATCATTCAAATCGACCGGTTGAGCCCGATCGAGCAGGGGAATCAAATCCAATGGCTCGTGATCGGCCGGACAAAATGTCACAGGGATGACCGGCGCTCCGCTATTCTGAATACGGATGACTTCCGCCTTGGCTGCGCCCCCCAAAGTCTGAATCGAGACCTTGCAACCTTCATCAAAGAAAACCGGGTCATCGATATGATACCGGTAAAACGCCCAATGGTCCTTTTCTCCATCGGCAACAAGACAACCCTGGGTCCTGTGGTTGAAAAATCCCTGCCCCCACCCGGTTCCGATATAATCCTCGGTTCCCGTGCCGCATAGTGTCGGATTGTTATCGTCGCCAAACCAGATTTTCACTTCGCCTTCACCCCACCAGGTTTTTGCATATCGCGGATCGGCCATAACTCCAATGTTGCAGCCCAAAAACCGTCCGTTGCCTTTGACGGCGGGTAAAATATCAAAATCTTCGCCCAGCTCGTTCGGGGATTCCCGCCGCCAATAGCTATGAAAGTAAAGCGTCTCTGACGAATGATCGACATGGATCAAGAAATCGATATCGAAGAAAAGGCCCCAGAGAATCTCATCCGATTCATTGGTCAGAGTAACCCGGGCTGCCGTCCTGAACGGCATCGGGATGAAGCAATTGAAACTTCTCCCTTCGGGGTCAGAAAATAGCGCGTTCTCAAATGCCGTCCGCCGCCCTAAACCGATTCCAAAGAAATCTCCCAAAGGGCAGGAAACAGCCGGCTTTTCAGCATCATCCCAAAATATTTCCAAACGCAGGCTTCGGAGCATTTGAGGACTGCGGGTTCTCATCGTGCACCACATCCGATTGATGATTCCGCTGCCTTTGACATCCAGGAAAGTTTTTGTCTCTCCCGGAACCAGATGATCCGAGGGATGTCCCTTTTCTCCTTTATTCTCCAACCCGCCGCTGCTTCTTTCTGAGGAAAGATTTTCGAAACTGCCCCATCGGGTTTGGATCCCTTTGGGTTTTTCAAACAAATTCATTTGAGATACTACGTGTTGGATTCAACCTGCGTTCCCTTCACCGGGACCGGAAAATCCCATACGATACCGCCTTTGGGTGCACGTTCAATCTGAACCGACACAATATTCCTGACCGGCTCATACCTGAATGATAGGTTTCCGAAATATGTCGGCATATTTTCAACACCGAACGGCTGATCCATCCAGCTTTTGGGAATACCGGAGCCGACAATAAGCTTGTCTCCCTCCTCGCGGGCGAGGCAGTCCCGCAGCAAGAGGAAAAGCTCAGCGGCTGTCCACCCATGCGGGGTGACATATTTGATGTTGTCCCATCCCCGGGTGCGCTGCCAGAGGAGAGCGGAATTCTCGTCGTCCTTCCCCTCGCTGTAGGTGTAAAGTCCTGGGGCGGTGTGGGTCCGCAGGAAGTGTTCCACCGTCAGCCAGGCGCGATCGCGTTGACCGAGAAGAAGGTAATTGTGGGCCTGGCCGGCTTCGAAATAGGTCCAGAGCGGCTCTCTGGTGTATGTGCCATTCGGGCAACGCTCGCTATTCCAAAAGTCCTCGAATCCTTTTTGAATGTTCGGGTCGAAGCGCGACGCCCATCCTGCGGGCCAAAATGCGGAGTTAATATCGCGCGGGTTTTTGCCAAAAAGCCCGGGAGCTTTTCGGGCCATGGCATCCTGCAGGCTTTCCGCTTCCAAATCGAATCGGGATCCATCCAACCCAAGAGCCGCGGCACACAATGCGGCCCGGCGCAATCCGAGATAAGCATGACCATTGATCCAAAAGATCGGGAAATGAAGGTCCATTCTTCCCATGATCAAGCCATCTTCGGCAGCGAGACAAATAAGATCGGTCTCAGGATTCAGCATCATCTGCGGGATGCAAAACTCGGTATGCTGTTTGATGGGAACCTCGGTGTGAATCATTTGGATCAACCGTTCGGCTTTGCGCTCGATGTGCGGATAGGCTTCGCGCAAGTAATCCAGCGATCCTGTCAGCAAATAATGTTCCGAAAGCATCCAGATTCCCTCGGCTGGTCCGTCCCCTTCAGAACCAAAACCTCCAAACGCATCGCGATGCGCGACCTTCTTGACCGCCGCCTCCGCAAACTGGTGGAATCCCCCCTTGTCCAACGCCACCACCAGGTAAGCTCCATCGCGAAGCCACCAGATGGGATAGGAAATGGGGCTGATGCGGGGTTCATCCGCCACGGTGAACATGGAAAGGTGAGCGAGCTGGGCAAAGAATGCGTCGGAAAATCTCCGGTCGGGGACATCAAGGTGAATGGATAAATCCCGCTGCCACCGGCCGACAAATTCCGCCTGTTTTGAATCGAGGGACTGCGCTTTATCCGGAGCTTTGAGCCACCCGAACTTGTTGTGATTGGCATGCAGATGGGCAACAAAATCCAGTTTCCTTGTCTGGCCGCCCGCGAGCTTGATCCGATATTCCAGCGCGCCGCTGGCCCATCGGGATTTGTCGGTCACTTCACACTGCGCTGGCAACTTGCCCTCTTTCAGGAAGACGGAAATGTCGCTCTGCGATTCCGCATAACTGATCGCGCCAAAGCCCGTCGGCTTCTCGGCCGGGTAGAGAACCGGAGCGCCGTTGACGTTGAGGGCGTCATTTTCCCATGCCAGTTTTTCCACCAGGCCGCCAGCAGCCCCAAAAGAACGGATCACAAGAAAAAGGGAAAACTCCACGGGCTGGTCGCCCGGATTGTGCAGTTCAACGGCGAAGTAATTCTTAATGTCGCTTTGCGCAGCATCGCCATCGCTAAACAGGCGGCTTCGGATCTCGATTCCATCTGCCTCCCAGCTGGAAATTAGCACCGGGATATGGCCCTCAAGAAAACTCCAGGACAATTTTTCCAGCGGCATTTGTTCGGGAGCGTGCAGGGCGCCATGAATAAAAACCCATGTGGAAACCCCATAAGTCCCCGGCCCGGGTGAAAAGGAATTTCCCGGCTCCACCGGGGTTTTGAAAGCTTCGTGCGATCCGGGGACTCCCAGCACGACATGGGTGTCACTCCGGTTCCAAATCCAGTCGGGATGTAATTCCCGCATCCGTGCCATGGCTTTATGTTCGAGCATATGATTTGAGGTCGGGGGGTATGCTAAATCACTTCCAGCGCATTTGCGTCGCCCATTTTGGGGAAGGTGACGTGCGGCTCGGTCTGATACCAAAACGCCGTGGAGGCAATGTCGTCCTGGAGCGGGAGGTAGCGTCCATGGCTCCTCCACCCGAGCGCCTGCATCGTCACTTTGATTTCATGTTCAAAACGGATCGGGTCGGCCACATGCCAGCGATACAGCCCGAAGCGTTGCTGGTTCTTAAAGAATCCCGCCGGCTCAATCACCTGTGGCATGCCGAGATATGCGGTGGAATACTCTTCGTATTGTCCGGGATTTTTTGTGCTCTCGAAAGCCCACGCGCCACCGAAATAGTCTTCGGTACCGGTGCCGCAAATCGTGGGAAATTCGCAATCCCCATCCATAAAGAATTTGATTTCTCCCTCCCCCCACCAGCCGGAGTTGTTCGCTCCCCAAGCCATGTAGGTGCCGACGTATTGCCCCTTCCCGGACACACCATCCAGCAGGGTATGCACTCCCATGTAAGGCAGGGGGTTGTTGCGCCGCCATTGGGCGTGGAAATAGGCGTAGTCCTGCGGCACGTCGGTGAGGGCATAATCGATTTGGTAAAAAAATCCCGTGGCTGCATCCTTCCCGATATTCTCCACCGTGATCCGCGCGTGTTTGCGGAATGGCATTTCCCAGTAGGAGTTCATTCCGCCCGCTGGATTCACCGCAACCGGCAGGGAAGTGACATTGGTGCGAACGCACCAACCACTGCAAAAGAAGTCGCCCAGCGGAACTTCCACTGAAGGCTCCGCTTCGTTATCCCAATAAAACCGCAAAACTAGAGTGCGCCAAAAACGCGGATGAACCGTCATCCACAGATGTTGGATGGCGCCAGGCCCGGCGATATCGGCAAGCGCCACCGTGCTCCCCGCTGGAATATCGATGCAGGGAGAGACCTTCCAGGCACACCCTAATTCCCGGGCCGCCTCCTTGCCTGTGCCTTCGGTTGCCCTGCCGCCCTGACCTTTAGCTCCCGTGGGGTTTTCCGCACTGATCGAGCGGTTCACCGCATCGGATAAATGAGCCAGATTCCCGAGGTGAACTCCCAGGCCGTTGAAATTGCTTTGTGTCATATGGATATTGAGTGGATCTTTTGAATCTCCACGAGGCTATCCGATCAACAATCGCATTTCTTCTCGATAACCCACCAATACTTCCCGTATTCTCAGGTCCGTGCCTCCCGTCCGCTCTTACAAAAATCATGCCTTTCGCGGCGCTCTTGAGAAGCCCAGGGTGATGTCGGGAAGCCATCAACACCCGGAAATTGAAATCAATTTTTTTCTGGACGGCGAGGTCGTCTATCTCATGCGCGGATCACTGATACGGGTTCCACGACGGCGGATGGCCGTATTCTGGGCCTCGACCCCCCATCAATCTGTCAAGCTGGACGCCACATTTTTTTACTGGTTTGCGATTCCTCTGGCTTGGGTTTTTCAATGGGAATTGCCCCCGGCATTCCTTGCGAGTTTGATGGAGGGAAAGATGTTGGTGGACAAGCCGACCGGGGGTGACGAATCGGATTGTGCAAGGTGGGTCAAAGATTTGGGCGTTTCGAGCGAGGGCAACAGGGAGGCGGCGGAGTTTGAAATGAGGGCGAGGCTTCTGCGATTGGCCATGCAGCTTACAAAGTCTGCGGCCGACCCGATGTTGGCGGAAACAATCACGCCGACGGGCAGCCCGCACCGCGTGACAAGGATCGCCCGGTTTATCACCGAAAACTATTTGCAGGACATCACAGGTGCACAAATTGCAAACGCTGCCGGGCTGAACACAAATTACGCGAGCACACTTTTTCGCCAGCATTGTGGGATGACTCCCACGGAATATCTGCTTTTACATCGCGCCTACCATGCCCATCGCCTTCTGGCCACCACGGACAGCAAGATTATCGCCATCGCGTTCGACAGCGGCTTCCGTTCTCTCAGCCGGTTTTATGCGACATTTGAACGCGTCTTTCATTGCCCTCCTCGCGAAGTCAGGCGCAGGGGATACTGGAATGGTTAGTCTCCTGATCCCACGGCGATCCGAACGGTTGGTTTACGATATTTTTTTGCTTGCCGGCTCTATTCCGCCGCCCTTGGGTGGGCGGATTCGTAGGCGCGCTTCAGGCGCTCGGTGGTGACGTGAGTGTAGATCTGGGTGGTCGAGAGGCTGGCGTGGCCGAGGAGGGTTTGGACGCTGCGGAGATCGGCGCCGTTATCGAGGAGGTGGGTGGCGAAGCTGTGGCGGAGCTTGTGCGGGGAGAGGTTGGCCGGGAGCCCGGCCTGGACCAGTCGGGCGCGGACCATGTGCCAGATCGTCCTCGTGGAAAGGCGCGAGCGGGATTTGTTGATGAAGAGCGGGCCGTTGTGGACGCGGGCGGCCTGGCGGTATTTTGAGATGGCTTCGAGTGCGGGGCCGCCGACCGGGCAGACCCGTTCTTTCGCCCCCTTGCCGGTGACCCGGGCGGTCTCGCTGATGACGTCGACATCGGAAACATCAAGCCCTCCCAGTTCCGAAAGCCGCATGCCAGTCGAATAGAACAGCTCGATGATCGCCGTGTCGCGCGCTGCCATCCACGCGGGGGCCTGTTTGGATTTCTCCTGCGCGGCGGGCGTTTCGATCAGCGATTCGACCTGCTTGGTGGTCATAAACCGCGGGAGTTGCTTTTCCGCTTTCGGTAGCAGGACTTCGCGCAGGACATTTTTCCCGACGAAATTCCGCCGGAGGAGGAACGCGTGGAACGCCCGCATGGCCGAAAGCCGGAGCCGCACGCTGGCACGGGCCATGTCTTGTTTCATCATGTCCAGCATCCACGCGCGGTAATCGGTGGCGGAGGCGGCCTTCCACGATCCGGCGGGACGGAATCTCCGGAACGCCTCGATGGCGGTCCGGTAAGTGGTCACCGTCAGGGGCGAGGCATTCTGCTCCGCCTCAAGAAACGTGTAAAACGCCTCCGACAGCCGGTCGGCTGGAAGCTTGGCTTCGTTGGTTTTCTTTTTCAGACAGTCGCGCCCAGCGGGGCAGCCAGCGGAGGCTGGGAGGTGTGCCCGACATCACCTGTGCGGGCCGTGGCCCGTTCAAACCGAAGTGTGGCCGATCGGGTCTCGACACCGTCGGGCGAAGTCGCGGTGATCGGAATCTCGTAGTTCCCGTCGGGGAAGACGAAGTGATACCGGAAGGACCCGTCCGATGCCAAGGCCACCGGCTTACCGTCAATCGTGACCTTCGCCTTCGGGTGCGTGCCTCCATAGAAGATGACCTCGGCATTGACGTGCATGAAGAATTTCCTCTGCGCGAATCCAAACGAGCCGATGTTCTCCGATCCGCCCCAACTGCTGGTCTCCGCATGGCTCCAGCTCGACTGGACCGCCTGCGACCAACTTGAGAGAGCGGCCCCCGACCAGCTTGACAATGCGGCCCCCGACCAAGACGAAGTCGCCGCCTGCAGCCAACTGGAAAGCGCCGCCGCGTTCCACGAGGTCTCGGCCCCGGAAGATTTCGCCGCCGCGAGCCAGCTCGACAAAACGGCCGCCCCCCATGAGGATTGCGCCGCGCTGCTCCAACTGGTTTCGCCGGGTGCGGTGGAGGACTGAACCGCCGCCGCCCAACTGCTGAGAGCCGCAGTGGCCCAACTCGAAAGGGCCGACGACGACCAAGATGATGGCCCGGCCAATGACGAGAAGGCACTGAAGAGACTGCTTCCGGATGGCCCGGCCAGAAGCTCGCTGGCTCCCCCGGAACTCAGACGCTCCTTCAGGTGCTTCTGGATGCGGGAGCTCAACTCCTCTGAACTCATCGCGGAAGTGGAGAGTTCATCCAGCAGCGCCTTCCCGAGGAGCGCCTCGAGGACCACTCTTTCATCGGCACTGATCGCCGGATTCGCATCCTTGCCAAAGGCCAGCAGCTTGCCATCCCGCTGGAGCCTGCCGAGGGCCTGGAGGAGGGTTTCGCCGCCATGGACAGTGGATTGAATGTTCTCCATGAGCTTCTGAAAGCTCAGATGCAGCGGAATGGTGGCATAATCAAAATCCTCTGACTCGGAGATCTTGTCTTTGGGCGTCTTCACCGTGATCGAACGTGCAATCGCATTCCACTGGATGCCCCGGTAATAACCGATCTCGACCGTGTATTCCGCACCGGCCTTGTTGACCGGAATATACCAGTTCCGCGTTTCAAACGGGACCTCGATCTCGCTTTCAATCAGGTCACCGTCCCCGCTGACACGGAGGAAAGTCTTCCCGCCCGGATGAAGGGAAATATCAATATCCCAGTAGGTGAAAAGCCAGTGCGGTTCCTGGGCGACCAGGAAGATCGAGTCAGTCCCATAAGAACGCGGAAGCTCGCCGAGGTCACCCAACGGCGGCAAGGCGGATTTCACAGGGGCTGCTTCTGCTCCTTTGACAGAAGAATCGAGGGCCTTCTTGGTTTTCGCCCTCGCCTTGGTGGCAGTGACTTTTTTCATAATGAGAACAAGTTTGACTGAATCGACACAGAGGTCAATCAAAGCATGAATTGTGCCGCCAGCGTTTTTTCCCTGCCCGGACAATTCCGGGAACTCGCTGCCACTATGGGTCACAACGATCGGGAGAGTGAGGCTCCGCCCGAACCAATATACTGCAGCTCACACGGAGGTTTGCCCTCCCGTAATCGGGTCATGTCACTTGAAAAGCTACGCCGGCAGGGTAACTTTGACGCAATGAAAGTCCTGATTGTCAGTGCCGCCATCCTGGTCGTTCTGTGCGCGATCTCGCCCGCGCAGCAAGCACCGCTCCCTGCCCAACCGGGAGCCCTGCGCCAAATGAACGATTCGTTCGCGGGGGTATTCGAGAAAGTCGCTCCGGCGGTTGTGGTCATCGAATCCAAGGGTTCCGCCGAGCCGGCAGCAATCCCCGGTCTCCCTCAAGGTTTGGAATTTTTCCTCCAAAATCCCGATGGCAGCCCGGCCCGCGAGCAGCCGAATGTCGGTTCCGGGATATTGTTCCGCCCCGACGGGCACATTCTCACAAATTTCCATGTCGTCGAAAACAGCTCCGACATCTCGGTGAAATTGAAGGACGGGAGGAAATTCCGGGCAACCGTGGTCGGTGCGGACGAGCGGAGCGACGTGGCGGTTCTGAGGATCGACGGCGACCATTTCCCCGTTGCGGGGCTGGGCGACAGCGACGCGGTGCGGGTCGGGGAATTCGCGTTCGCAATCGGCGCGCCGATGGAACTCCCCTACACGTTCACGGTCGGCGTGGTCAGCGCCAAGGGCCGCAATCTGAAAATCGGGGGCGGTTACGAATTCATCCAGACCGACGCCTCGATCAACCCGGGCAACAGCGGCGGCCCGCTCTGCGACATCGAGGGGCGGGTTATCGGAATCAACTCGCTCATCAGCGGCAACAACCGCGGTCTCGGGTTCTCGATACCCATCAACACGGTGAAAAACATCGCCGAACAAATCATGACAAAAGGCCACGCCGTGCGGCCATGGCTGGGGATCAGCATCGCGGGCATCGAGGAGTTCCCCTATCTCCAAAGGCTTTTTCCAAGCATTTCCAAGGGAGTGGTCGTCCGCGGGATAGAACAGGGTGCCCCGGTAGCAACCAGCGATCTGAAGGCCGGGGATGTCATTTTGAAAGTTGACGGGACGGAGGTCGCCCTGGCCGGAGAACTCCAGCATGAAATCCTCGCGAAGAAAATCGGGCAGAAGGTCCGGCTCGAGGTGTGGAGATCCGGACGCATGGTCCTCGTGGACGTCGTCACCGGCGAGCAGCCGGAACGGCTCGTCAGGGCCTCGACGAAGCCCCAGCGGCATCCGGCTCCCAAACAACCTGACGCCACGGTCGCCCAGCCCTCGTCACCCGGCTTCTCGTTCCGCGACGCCGATGCCGATACCCTCAAGGAATTCGGCATCAGGCGAGCGGCGGCCGGAGGCGTGGTCGTGACTCAGGTGGAAGCGGGGAGCCCGGCTTCTGTCGCGGGTTTGGAGCCCGGCGACTTGATCACCGAGGCGGGCGGGCATCCGGTTCTCGCCCGGAAAGATCTCGATGATGTTTTGAAATCCGCCGACCCCGATCGCGGGGTCCTCCTGCTGCTCGAACGCTCGGGCAACCGGACATTCGCGATCCTGAAGCCCTGACAAAGAGCAGCCTCAGGACTCGCGGCGCTTTTCCAGCCGGGCTTTCACCGCTTCGAAAACAATCGGCAAAACGGAGACCACGATGATGCCGAGGATCACGAGCTTCATGTTTTTCTGGACGACCGGTAGGCCGCCAAATACGAACCCGCCGCCGACGAAGAGCCCGACCCAAAGGACGGCACCGAGGACGTTGAACGCGATAAATTTCCGGTAGGTCATGCTGCCGACGCCGGCGACAAACGGAGCGAACGTCCTTACGATCGGCATGAATTGTGCGAGCGTGATCGCCCGTCCACCGTATTTTTCGTAAAACGCGTGGGCCTTCATCAGGTAGTCCTTGCGGAAAAACCAGCCGGACTCGAAATGGAAAACCCTCGGCCCGATCCAAGAGCCGATCGCGTAGTTCGTGCTGTTTCCGAGGATAGCGGCGAGAAACAGCAGCGGCCCGATAATCTCCACCTTCATCATTCCCTGCGCGGCAAGCGCCCCCACCGCAAAAAGCAGGGAATCCCCCGGAAGAAACGGCGTCACGACCAGCCCGGTTTCGCAGAACACGATCACGAACAGCAGCCCATAAACCCAGACCCCGTAGTGCTCGATGAAGACTCGGAGGTGGTTCTCGGCGTGCAGGAAAAAATCGATCAAGGCAGACATGGCGGGTGTCCTTATGCGCGGCGAATCGGCCGCTGGCAACCGGAATTTGTCGGCGTGCCCCGCTCGGGATGTCAGCGAAGTCTCTCTTTGCGCGCCTTTGAGATGGCAGCTCCGCTGGCGCGCGCTTTCCCGAGCCCGTGGCGGCGCATCATATTATAGACACTTTTTTCGCTGATTCCGAGGGCGGCGGCCACTGACGGTTTGTGTCCGGCGTGGAGATCGAGCGCCCGCGCGAGCGCCTGCTTTTCCATTTCTGCGAGCGGCAGGATCCCGACTCCGGGCTTGGGAGGCTCTTCGGCCGACGGCTCGTCGTCAAGGAGGGCGGGAATGATGAGCTCGGGGCCGATGTCGTGGCCCGGCTCGACGAGGGTGGCGGCGCGGAACATCGCGTTCTCGAGTTCCCGGATGTTCCCCGGCCAAGGGTGGGTGAGCAGAAGGTCGAGCGCCTCGTGCGAAAGCGCGACCTCCCGCGGCCCGTCAAACTCGGCGAGCGCCGCCTTGAGAAACCCGAGAGCGAGCACGGGGATTTCGTCCTGGCGCTCGCGGAGCGGCGGGATGTGGGCGGGCAGCACGCTCAGGCGGAAAAAGAGATCCTCGCGAAACGTGCCGTTGCGCACCATGCGGGAGAGGTCGCGGTTGGTTGCAGCGATGAGGCGAACATTCACCTCGAGCAGCTCTCGCCCGCCGATGCGGAAAAAACTGCGGTCTTGGAGGAACGTCAGAAGCTTCGGCTGGAGTTCGAGCGGCATGTCCCCGATCTCGTCGAGGAAGAGCGTGCCCCGGTGCGCGAGCTCGACCCGCCCGGGTTTCTGACGCGTCGCGCCGGAGAACGCCCCGCGCTCGTGCCCGAACAGCTCGGATTCGAGGAGTTCGCGGGGCAGCGCGGCGCAGCTGATGGAAACAAACGGCCCCTTCGCGCGCGGCCCGGAATCGTGGATGCTGCGCGCAAGGCGGCTTTTCCCGGTTCCGGATTCTCCGGTGATGACGACCGTGTGATGGCTGGAGGCGAGCTTCGGGATCTGGCGCGCTAGCAGCGCCATCGGCGGGAGAGGCTTGCTCACGGCTGTTTTTTCGCGGCCTGGATTTTTTCGAGGTTGTCGGCGAAGGCGGGCTCGTTCGGGTGATCGGCGATAAGCGAGCGGATGAGTTCCTCCGCGCGGCCCCAGTCCTTCGCATTGTAGGCGGTCCGCGCGAGGTAGATGCGGGCGTCGTCCGAGGTGTCGCCGAGCGATTTGTAGATCGCTATGGCGTCGGCTTCCTTTCCTTCCGCCAAGGCCGCCCGTGCGAGAAACTCGCGGCCGGGGACCGAGCCCGCAAAGTCCGGCTGGCGGGAGATAATTCGCCTGGCCCCGGCAGCATCGTTGCGGGCGAGCGCTTCCAGTGCGAGGAGGAACGCGGCCCGGTAGCCTGCCTCCGGCGTTCCGAGAAGGCCTTCGAAGATCTTCTGCCCATCGGCCTTCCGGTTGTCCGACCAAGCGGATTCGCCGCGGAGAAGCTGCATCGCGGGGGATTTCGAGGGTGAGGCGGCAAGGAAATCCGTGAGGCGACGGGAATCCCCGCAAACCTGTGCGCTGCGCGCGACCGCATAGGCCGCCCACTCGGGGGCATCGGCAAGGTCCTCCGGCTTGCAAATATCAACCCCGGCCCGAAGCCATCCGCTCACGCAAAAAAGCACTGGCAAAACCCACGGCTGGCGCAGGGCCTCGGGATCGGATTTGTTTTCGTCGAGCCATTTCCAAAACGGGTGCCCGGATTTTTTGATCTCTGGAATTTCGGGCATGGAGTTCCCTCCGGCCGCAGTCCTGGTCTCGAGCAGGAACTGAAGAGTAGCCAGGAGAAACGTGTTGCGGGCAGCCTGCTGCGGAGAAGCGCGCGCCAGGATCTTCAGCGCTTCGGATTCGCGGCCCGCCCTCAGCTCTTGGAGGACTCGCAGCCAGAGCGTTTCCGAGCGATCCGCAAGGGCGCGGGATTGAGTGAGGAAAAGGCCGGGCTCCGCGCCCCAGAAATCCCCGGCAGGCAGCGCGGCGAGGCTGGCGACAAACTCTCCGGGCGCAGCCGTTTTTTTCAGCGGGAGCGACCCGAGGCCGACCCGGTTCCAAAACCAAGCCTTAAGATATAAAATCGCGCTGCCATCGGCGGGCGGGGTATCGAGCCATGTCTGCACCGCCTGGGGAAGCATCTGCTGCCGGAGGTAAAACTCCGCGAGGTTGTCGCGCGCCCGGAGGTTTTGCGGGTTTGCGACCACTGCCGCCACATAGTCCCTCCGAGCCAGTTCGGGCTTCCCTTCCTGTTCCAGGAGATTCGCGGAAAACGTGCGGACGTCCGGGTTTTTCGGCTCGATAGCATAGGCCTGGCTGATGAACTCCCATGCCTTTTCGGGCTTGTCCGCGTTGAGAAGCGCAAGGCGCGTGAGCCGGTTGACCTCGTCGCCTCCCTCGAGCTTCGCGGATTCCAAAACCTGCCGGGCAGAATCAGGATCGCCAGCCAGCAGCGCTTTGTCCGCTGTCAGGATCGGCCCCGCATCCTCCGGAATCCCATCACCCTTTGCCATGGCAATCCGCTCCAGCCACGAAACGGCTTCGGGATTCCTCGCGAATCCCGCAGGATCGCTGTCCTTCAGTCGCCGGAGCAACTCAAACTGCCTGTTTGCCAGCGCGGACCGGACCTCCAGATCAAACCACGCGGCCCTGCTAGGACTCGCCTTGTCGGGCGGCTTGGTGGCCTGAAGAAGGACTTGGGCGTCGGCCGAACGGCCTTTTGCCAAAAGCCCGCGGGCCGCAGCCATCGTAGCTGCAGCCCGCCGTTCGGTCGCCGTTTTGTTCCAGAAAAATGCCGCGGCCGCCAACGCGAGAGCTATCACCGCAGCCGTGAAAACCCATCGCTTCATGCAGGGACCGTCCCCAGAGAACCCATCCGCCGGCGGACAACATAAACCGTTGCTCCCAGCAGAAGGAAAGTGAGGACGGAGCGGGGCTCGGGGTTAGCGAGGGCCGCCACATTTTTTGCCCCGACCTGAACCGCGAAGACGATGTCGTTGAAGTCCCGGTCGCCGCCGCCGGCCAAATCCTCGAAGCTCAGGAGAAGGTAGGAGCTGTCCTTCACCCCGAAGCTCGCCATGTGCTGGATTCCATCGCTGTTGACCTTTGGGCTCGCCGTCCAGACGTGCAGCTTGTTGGCCCCGTTCGCCCCGTCGGCAATCAGGAAGAAGTCGAGCTTCTGCCCGGCTTTCATCGTCCCGAAATCCACAAAATCTCCCGACATAAGCGGTGCGCTGGAGGTGCGGGTCGACCCACCCTGGTCTCCGCCGAATTTATAAGATGACTGCTGGCTCGATGCGTCGGGGAAGATGAGCTTGGGGTTGCCCGTGGCGATGCCGGTTCCCGACATATTAATCCCGAGCGTGTTGTGGTATCCCGCCCCCTCGGCCACGAAATACACCCTCACCTGCGCGTCGGTCGAGAGCACGAGCTTCGACGGATCGAGCGCTTTCGACGAGATGTCCGTGAGCGGCTTGAACTCGCTCAGGTTCTGATTCACCGTATTCATCATCGCCGGCAGCTCGTTCGCTTGGAATGCCGCCGAGCGCGAGTCGCTCCCCGCCAGATACACCGGACCAGCAATGTCCAAATTGAACGGGCGGGCGGCCGACTGGACCGTCGAAATTTTCGGCGCATCTGCTGCGGCCTTCGAAGCGGATTCGCCCTCCTGGCTCTTGGAGTTCTCGCTCTGGATCTTCGAGTCCGAGTTCTCAGACTGCTTTTGCGAGTCGGAGTTTTCGGATTGGGTTTTGCTGCTCTCCGAACCGTCTTCAGAACGCGCAATTGGCGTTGAGATGCTGAGGGCCAGGATGGCAGTGATGGCGAGTTTGGTGGATATTTTCACGCTGTATGATATCGCAGAGGGCGTGCCAAGATTTATTAAATGTTTAATACGCTTATCCTCAGTGAGATATTAAGAATATTATCCAGGTCAATTATTTTGTTTGTGAAATTATTACAGTAGAAACGAAAAGTAAATGTATTTTTTTCACTTTTGATCCGTAAACGGGAGGAAGAGCGGGGCGACTTCGTTGGCGGCGGCCTGCCAATTATCCGGAGCGGTGCCGACAGGTCGGAGGATGAAGAGGAGAGGTTCCGGACCGCTGAGCCCGCGGGTAATGCGGCGGGCGGTGGATTTGATCCAGAATTCGACGACGGAGGAAAACGGGGCCGCTCCGTCGTAGAACCAGTAGAGCGTCCGGGCAGTTTCCCCGTTGCGGGTCATCGTGACCGACATGGCGGATCCTCCCGCGAGAGGCATCCGGGATTTCCCGATGATCTTCCACCCCTCGCCGAGGAAGCAGTAGGTGGGATCATGGACGGCCTGGCGGTTGTTCGTGCCGTCGGTGACCGCGAGAAGCCAGAGGCGGTCGCGGAACGAGAAGATGCGCTTCAGCCCGGCCGCGCCCCCGAGCCATTTTTTTTCGATGGCGGAGATTTCGACATCGCGGCTTTTGAGCCCGATCCCTTCGCGCGGAACCCGAGCGAGGGGGTCTGAATCTCCGGCCATGGGAAGCCGGGGCCAGAGCATGCTGAGGGCGATGGCGAAGACGAGCAGGATTGCGAGGAGAAGGTTCCGTTGGTTCATTTTGTTGAGAGCCGGGCTGCCCACCAGCATGCGATGGCAAACAGGGGCCGCAGGCCATCAAGAGGAGTCCTGATGGCTTGGTTGAAAATCCAGCCCCACGCTGGAGTCCAGGAGACTGCAGCGAGAGCCATGAGGGCGAATGAGGATGGCCTCCGGCACAGGCTGGGCAGCAGGATCGCCATGGCGGCCTGCTTGAGCACCTGCAGGCTTCCCAGTTCCCCGACGGCCAACAAGACAAGGGAGGCGATCCACATGCCCGTTCTCGCCGGCAAGGGGCGGGCGGACCGGACAACGAGCCAGCAGCAGCCTGCGAGCCAGAGAGCGAATGCCAAGCCGCCGAAGCGGTTCGATGGGTCGTAGATCCATGCGGAAAGCAGCCCGCCGTTCAGGAAGGCTCCCCACGCGGCGACTGAAAAGAAAAACCACCAGGGGGCCTTGCGCGGATCCCTCACGGCGTGGCCTTTCCACGGGCACGCAGGGCCGAGAGCAGCGCGACTGTGAGGCCGACCATGAGCGCCGTCACGGCGAGCCCTCCCCACGTGTGGAAAATCCCCTGCGAAAATTCCACGCCCTCGCTGAGCGCGACAGCGGTGATCCCCGCGATGCGGGCGGTGTTGGAAACCCACGCGAGGACCGGGATGGCGGGAAGCAGAAAGTAGAAAGTGCGGCCGGTCGGAAAATAGAGGAGGAGGAGGACGACGCCCGCCACGAGCAGCCCCTGCAGCAAACCCATTCCGGCGCACGCGGCCTCGACGTTCACCGGCAGACCTCCGACAAGGAGTCGCGTTCCTTCGCGCGCGACCGGAAACCCGAGCAATTCAAAAACCGCTCCGCTCGCCGCCGCCCCGCTCAGCCGGAACCACCACCCGACCGCAGGGAAGTCGTGCGTGATCCACGGAAACACGAAGAAAAACGCGATCCAGCTCCGCCCGACCGGCAGCGCGCTGGACGCCACCGATGAGCGGGACCAGAGGAAGAAAGCCCATGTCCAGCCGAGCGCCTGCAGAATGACGAGCCCGGCGAGGTTTCCCACGACAAAAAGCGCTGCGGGTCCCGCCCAGGCCAGGGGCGCTGGAAGCGGATCGGATTTCCATGTCACGGGACGGTGCATGAAGAGCAGGAAGCCCGCCGCGAGCGCCTGGGCGAGGAAATCTTCCCCTCCTTGAAAGCAAACCCAAGCCGCCAGCAACACGAGGATCGCGGCGAACGCGAGCCGGAGCGGTGGCAGGCGTTCAGAGTTCGTCACGCGGAAAACATCGCAAAATTCCAGCCGCTGATCCAGAAAGAACCGCCGCGCTGCGCCATGCGCGCCCCGTGGTATTGGTTTGAACTCGAAGGATTCTCAGGTATCGCTAACCCGATTCCTCCCATGCCAAACGAACCCGATTCCATCGACTGCGCCTTGGACAACTGCCTCGCGCATGCCTCGGCTGAGGGGGTTCCGCTGGGAGAAATGCTGGACCGTCTCGGCCGTTCGAGTTTCTGCTTCGCGGCTTTGTTGCTGGCCGTCCCATTTGTCCAGCCGTTCTCGCTGGGGCCGTTCACCATGATGGCGGCAGTCGCCATCATGATCATCGGCTGGCAGATGGGAACCGGGCGGGAAAAGCCCGTGCTGCCACAAGCCTCGGCGCGGCTCATGATCCACGGGAAAGGCTGGGTCGGCGTCCTCCGCTTCTGCAAACGCCTGCTGGCATTCTGCCGCAGGTTCACGCGCGTCCGGATGTCCTTCTGGGTCTCGGGAGCAAAAGGCGAGCGTTTTGTCGGCTGGCTGATCTTCACGGGCGGCGCCCTCATCGCCGTCCCCGCCGCGAACCTTCCCCTCAACAACACCCTGCCCGCTCTCATGGTCATCTTCGCCTGCATCGGATGGCTCGAACGCGACGGCCTTATGGTGGTCGTCTCCCTCGCCTGGGGCGCGATCACGGTCCTCTACTTCACAGCCCTGGTCGTCGCCCTTCTTTTTTTCGGATCACAGGTCTGGAGCTGGATCGGGCACTTTTCGATCTTTCGTTAGTTTTCCGCGCGTAAACGATTGCGATTTATTTCGGCTGGACGAAAACGGCGGTGCCATAGCAGAGAACCTCTGTGGCCGACTGCTGTGCGCCGACATCAGAGGCGTCGTAGCGGACGCCGACGATCGCGTTCGCCCCGAGTTGTTCCGCGTGGGCGACCAAAGCATCGTAGGCGTGCTGGCGAGCCTGTTCGCACATCTCCGTGTAGGCTCCGATCTTTCCGCCGATGATTGACTTGAGCCCCCCGAGGAACCCTTGGGCGATGGTCGGGGAGCGGACGGTGATCCCTCGCACAAGGCCCTTGTATTCCGTGATGCGATAGCCTTCGATATCGAACGTGGTGGTCACAAACATGAAACCAACGCTGCCACGGCGGGGCTAGCAGGAAAAGCGAAATCCGCCCTACTCGACGCGGATTGTTGCGCGGCGTTCGCGCTGGCCGGACTTGGCGGTGAGGGTCCAGTTTCCTGGCTGGAGAGGGAACCGGCCCGGCTCGATTTTTTCCCCGTTGGCAAACCACTCGCACGATGGATCCGTGCTCTTGGGGACGAGAACCTGCTGGTTTTGAGGAAGGTTCGGATTAAACAAAAAAACCGCTCCGTCCTTTGGGAAGAGGATTTGAAAGTCCTCGGCCTTTGCGACTGCGCCCATGCGGTTTTGCGGCCCCGCACACCAACCCGCATACTCAGCCGGCAGCGAGAGAACTTCCCGGTCGCCGCGCTGCTCATACATGGCCGCCGAGGAAACAGCAGGAGCCGTGCCCGGCAAAAACCACTCTTGAAGCGCGGGCTCGTCCGCCCGCGGAATCAGGCCGGTCTCATGGCTGATCGCGCATTTTTCCAATCCCATGGCTTCATCGGGCGGAGGGAGTGGGGAGTCTCCTTTGGCAAGCAGGTATTGGGCAATGGCATTCCACACCGGTGCGGCTGAATGGACGGCCAAGGTTGCATTCATCGGTGAGCCGTCCGGATTCCCCGCCCAGACGGCCACCGTGTGTTCCTTCGTGAATCCCACGCACCAGCCATCGCGGAACCCCGAGCTTGTTCCGGTCTTCACCGCGACGCGGGCAGTGAGATTCAGCGGAGAATGGTCGCCGAATGAGAGCCGGCGGGCATCGTTGTCACAAAGAATATCTGTAATGATCGCGCTGGCCGCCGGCGAGGCGCAGCGCACGGGCTCGATCGGCTCGCCGACAAGCATCGTCGTCCGCCATGCCTCCCCTCCCCTGGCGAGCGATGCGTAGGCTCCGGCGAGATCGAGAAGCGAGATTTCTGCGTTGCCTAGAATAAATCCTGCCCCGTAGGCATCAAACTTCTCCCGGAAGCGGAACCCCCATGTCGCGAGCTTCGCGAATGTCTCGCGGGCGCCCAGCTTCCCAAGCGTGACGACGGCTGGCACATTGAGCGAATTTCCAAGGGCTTCCCGGACGCGGACCGGACCGAGAAAGCGATGATTGTAATTCTGTGGGTCGTAGTCCGAATAGGTGCCACGGATCGCTTCTTCGGTATCCGGCAGCAGAGTGGCCGCAGTGAGGGTCCGGCGCTCGATGGCTTCGACGTAAAGGAAAGGCTTCAGCGTGGAGCCGGCGCTGCGCGGGGTCGTAGTGGTGTTGAGGTCTTTGTGTTGCGGGAGCGAGGAGGAAACCATCGCTCGCACTCCCCCGGTGACATTGTCCACGATCACGGCTCCGCAAGCCGAGGCGCCGAGTGGGGCAAGAGATTTTCGGGCGGATTCCACAATCGTCCGGACCACCTGCTGGAGATCAAGATCCAGAGTGGTCCGGCGGCTGGCGTCGCCGGGACGCAGTCTGGCAAGCGCCTCACGGGTAAAATGCGGGGCATCCGAAGGCAGTTCATAACCTCCGGGGGTCGGTGGCGAGGCAAGCAACATCCCGGCAGTCACGCCCTCCGGGAGGAGTCTCTCCTTTGCCATGCGTAAAACATTGCGCTTGTAGCGCTCCAGGGTTTGCTCCGGATTCCTCCACGGGTTGAGGCGCGACGGCGACTGGGGGATTCCCGCAAGATACACTGCCTCGGCAAATGTGAGCTCAGCCGGAGACTTTCCAAAATAGGCATAGGCTGCGGCCACCGGCCCGATCCGGCGGTTCCCGTAGTCGAGCCGGTTGAGATAGGTATCGAGGATTTTTTCCTTCGACCATTCCCTGTCGAGGCGCAGTGCGGCGAAGGCCTCGCGCCACTTGGCGTCAAATGTTCTCCGGGTGCGTCCGACCCCCAGTTTCACCGTTTGCTGGGTGATCGTCGACGCCCCCGAAATGATCCTGTGACCCCAGAGGTTGCGGACCGATGCTCCCGCCATGGAAAGGGGATCGATGCCCGGATGTTGATAAAACCTATGATCTTCGACCGCAACCGTTGCCGCGGGGAGCCAGGGGCCAAAATCCTTCAGCCGCGCGGGCCGCGCATCGCGCGCAAAATCCGAGGCTGGCGAGGAGAACGGCCGGCCGCGCAAATCCTTAAGGACCGGAGTCGCTGGCGGCTGTCGCGAGAGGGAATCCGGGAGCGGGGCATGGCGGATTTTCCAATCCACTCCGATTGCGCCGGCCGCAAGGACCACCGCAAAAGCAATCGCCGCTCGTGTGAGCCCGGTGCGGAACTTCATGATTCTGAATTCTCGGCTTGGACTCGACTCCATGCAAGTCCGGGATCATTCCAATTCCGCTCACTTTGCGCGGCGGGACGCCTGCGCCACTACACAGGATCCGGGCATGTTCAAATCCCGGCAATTTTGCGAACCTCGTCGAGAGACTCGACTTTCTGGAGGCGTTCGCGCAGACGCGGTCCGCCGGGCATCCCGCGCGTGTAGGCCATCAGCCGGGCCCTCATCGCTTTCATGGCGGGTTGTTCCCGTCCGCTCCACCATTCGATCTCCTTGGCGCAATGGAGAAGAATGAACTCCCACTGCTGGTTCAACGTTGGCGATTCCGGGCAGTCTCCTCCGTCAAGAAGCTGTCGGATTTCGGAGAAGATCCATGGGTGGTTCATGGCCGCGCGCCCGATCATGAGCCCGGCCACCCGTGTTTTCTGAAGCCGCTGCAGGGCGACCGGAGCATTGGTGATGTCCCCGTTTCCAATCACCGGAATCGACACGGAATCCGCGACCGCGGCGATGACCTCCCAGTCTGCCGTCCCTGAATATCCCTGGTCCTTTGTCCGCCCGTGCACGGCGATTCTTTGAACCCCCGAGGCCTCGAGAATCCGTGCGGTTTCAACGGCATTGACCGATCGGGAATCCCAACCGATCCGGGTTTTTGCCGTCACGGGCACCGGGCCTGCGGCTTTGACGACCGCTTCTGCGACACGGGCCAGCAACGGAGAATCGCGCAGAAGCGAGGAGCCTCCGTTTTTGCAGACGACCTTGTTGACCGGACACCCGAAGTTCAGATCGATAAAATCCGGGGCGACCCAGTCGATGACCGCACGCGCCGCCTCGGCGAGGTGGACCGGATCCGCCCCGAACAATTGGACTCCGAGCGGCCTCTCCTCTGGATGGAAATCGAGATATCTCCGGGTCCGCTCGTTACGGTGAAGAATTCCTTCCGCGGAAACAAATTCCGTGGTGAGAACGTCGGCGCCAAAGCCTTTGCAAAGGCGGCGGAAGACCGTGTTGGTCACCCCCGCCATCGGAGCGAGGAACAACAACGGGCAAGAGGTCGTGTTTGGCAAGGAGTGACAGGATGGGCGATGCGCCGTCAGCGCCCGGTTGGTGGAAACTCGAAACAAGAGACGGCACGGCGGCCGCCCCTCCGGGCATCAGCCGGTAGCGGAATCGGGAGAGAGAAGCGCGCCGACTTCCTTTTGAATGGCGGGAATCTGGTCGAAACTCAGATGCGGGTTGGTGAGCACGATGGTCTCTCCTGTCGCAACGTGCTCATACACGAGCATGTCTTCGTCCTGGCTCTCCATCGGGCGCAGCATCCGCTTCCGTTCCAGCATCAGGGCGAGGATGAACCGCACATTCGAGTAGGCGGGATCGTTTTCCGCAACCAGCCGGCGCAGCAGGCTCTCCGCATCGTCGCGAGGAAGAGGTTCGGGGCTCGGCGGTGGCGGCGGCTCGTATTTTGAACGCCAGAAGGAAAACGGCTGGATGTTGTCATTCCGCGACTCCCAGGCCGCCTCCGAGATGTCCTCGCGCCGGAAACCTTCCCCTTCGCGGATCAACAGGGTGAAGAACGTCTCTCCCGGCTGGAATTCCACTCCTGTCCTTGCGCACATATGTCCCCGCGATTTGATTTCCCAGTCGGCTTGCATAGAAATCAAAGCCCCGGAATTTTGAACTTCGGAAGTTCGCGGTTCGTGGACCGATACCAGACAAGAACCAGCCCGATCAGGAAAAAGAAAATCACCGGTCCCCAGGCTGCGGTGAAGGGGGAGATCCGCTGACCCTTCCCGAGGGCGACAAACAGGCTGCTCAGAAAGACCAGCGAGAAAAACAACGCGATCGCTGCGGCGACTCCGCCGAGAATCCCGCGGCGGGAATACACAATCCCCATCGGCGCCGCCAAAAAAACAACCACCAGACAGAACCACGGCAGAGCCCAGCGGTAGTAGAGATGCGTGCGGTAAGCCGCGAGCCGCTTTTCCGGGAAGTCGCTGTTGTAGGTGAGGTAGTCCTGCAGTTCGGGAACCGCCAGATATTCGGGGTTCATCACCGAACTGAGAATCCGCCAAGGGGTTTCATTCCAGCCATCGATGATCAGCGGGTCCTTGAGTTCGGACTTCGTGATGTTCCCGTTGGTATCCATCTCCACATACCTCGCGTTCGAGAGGACCCACCGCTTGAGATCAGGTTTGTAATTGGCCTCGCGCGCATACCATTGCTGCAGGATATCTCCCTCCTCGTTCTGCTGGAGAATCTGGATGTCGCCGATCCTCCCTTTTTGAACGTTGATGCGCCGCATGAACCATGTGCGCAGTTGCTCGCGGTTCCGGAAAAGGTGCCCGAAGATGGCTTCCGTGCGCTTTTCTCCGCGTTTGATGTCCCGGAGCATCTGCTTTTTTGCCGCCGCCGCATGCGGCGCTCCCTCGTAGTTGAAGAACGCCGTCACGACCGTAAAAACCAGGCCGATCCCAATGAGGGGAACGAGAATCCGCGTCACGCTGAGCCCGGCACCCAGCATCGAGATGATCTCGTTGGACCGCGACATGGCCGTCAGTGCATAAAGAAGCCCCAGCAACAATCCGATCGGCAAGGTAAGAACCACAAGTTCGGGAAGTTGGGAGGCATAGTATTCCAGAAGGGCGCTAAAACTCACATGGCCCTGGAGGAAGTCCGGCAAATTTTCGGCCAGATCAAAAATGAACCAGATCCCGACAAACCCCAGAAAACAATAGATGAAGGGCGTCGCGAATTTTTTAAGGATATATCGGTCAAGAATCGTCATCAGGCGAAAGGGAAAGCTAGCGGCCCAGCCGCCGCACGTCAACGGTCGCTGCACCAGGGACCCTGAGGCTTTGCGGACTCTAGCCGCCGTGCTTGGTTTCCGGTCCCCCATCGAACCGGGGCAAACCCGGTCTAGGATTCCTCGACTTCAACTACGTCCGGCAGTTCATCGGCTTTCCGCGAGAGACGGTTGGAGAGGATGAAAAAGCTCGGAACCCAGAGGCCGATGAAAATCCCGAAGCGTTCCCCGTAGGCGCGGTTCTCGCGCGAGGCGGTGAACCAGGTGACGACCGAGGCGATGATCGAGAGGAATCCGAGGTAAAGACAGATGTCGGAAACCAGAAGCAGGTTTTCTTTGTTGCAGCAGGAGCAGACGGGCTTCAGACAATCTTGAATTTTTGTGGTGTCCATAGAACTCATACCCTACGCCGTGCGCTTGCGGCGTCAAACGATTTGCCCTAACACTGGAGCATGATCAAAAAGTTGTCGATTGCCGCGGTCGTGCTCGCGGTCATGATTCTCGCCGCGGTGCTTCTGTTCCGAAAGGCGGCAGGGCCATCGGATGCGGCGGTGCTGGTTCCCGGGGACACGGTGCTCTTCGCTTCGTTCTCCGATCTGCCGCGCTCTTTTCTGCGCTGGCAGGGAACCAGCCTGGCCAGGATTGTAAATGAGCCGGAGGTAAAGGCATTCCTCGAAAAGCCGATGGCCAGGCTGCTTTCGAATCCTGGCGCCGACGAGACAGGAAAGATTCTGATCGGACTCAAACCGGGCAGAATATTTCTGGCCGTCACCGGCGTCACCACCGAGCGGGTGGATGCTCTGGTGGGATTCCAGTTTTGGGGTGGCCTCAAGGATTTTGACGATGCGGTTGCGAGGATGCGACGGGAGCTTCCTCCCGGGGAAACGACCCGGGAAAACCACGGGGGCGAGGAGATCGTCTGTAGCCAACATGGCAAATTTATGGTCTTCACGGCTGCTCACGGAAAGTGGGGTTTTGTTTCCACGAACGGCGATCTGATCAAGTCCGCGTTGGACCGCGCACGAGGGAAACAAATCTCACCCACCCTGGCGGAAAACCCGCGGTTCCTGGAGGTTTCCAAGCGGATGCTGAAAACTCCGGATTTTTTCTTCTTTTTGCAGCCGCAGAAGGTAATTGATGTGCTTCTGGCGACCGGGCGGTCGCTAGGAGCAGAATCGATTCCCGAGCAGGTCGAAGATTTTCGAGCCACGGAAGCGGTGGGCGGTTCCTTAAAACTCGACGGGGAACTCCAGCGCGATGCCTTGTTCCTCCTGCGCAAGAATTCGAAGCCGGCGGATGTCCTCACGCACAAAATGGCGCGATTCACCGCTCCTGAGACGATTGCGTTTGTCGACTTTCTGGCTCGCTTTGGAGGGTTGCCTGCCTTTCTGGAGAAAGCCCTCGCCGGGGCTGCACCCCAGTCTTCGATTGTCGAACTGGCGGAACTGGTCACCGCATCCTGCGGACCGGAATGCGCGGTGATCGCCAACTGGGGCACCGGTCAGATTGCTCCATCCGGTGTGCTCGCCGTCGAAATCCGCGACCGCGCCAAAGCGGACGATGCGCTCAAAAAGCTCATGACATTTTTTCCAGAGACACGCGTTGTCGAAGAGGACGGGATCAAACTCTACAGCATCCCCTCTGTCTCCAATCCGCTGGTCTCGCCCACGCTGACATTGTCGGATCAATTCCTGATTCTCGGAATCGATCCCTCCAGCGTGTCCGGAGCAGCCCGCTCGCAAGGGAACGCCATCGAGGGGCTTCCCGCATTTGCCCCGGCAATCCCCGCCTACAGGTCCGCGAACGAGATATTCGCCTTCATCGACACGCATGCCGTTTTTGTGCGCGCCTACACCGCCCTGCGACCGGTGATTCTTTTCGGGGCGCAGGTCATGCCGGGAGCCGCCGACACGATCGATACAGGCAAGCTTCCGCAGACCGAGACGATTGCCCGCCATCTCCCGCCCGTGATCCTCTCGCAGCAGCGACTGGAGGATGGAATTTTTCTGGAATCGAGCGGACCGGTCACCGTGAGCGAACTGGCCGCTGCCGCAGCCGCTGGCGGGATTCTTGGCGCCCCGAAAGTTCACTAGAGCTTCGCTTCGCCCGAACTGAGTAGCCTGACGAACTTTTCCGGATCTTTCACGGAGAGAAGTTCGCTCAAGAGGGTCCTGTCATTGCAGAGGCGCGCGATGGCTCCAACAATCCGCAGGTATTCGGACTGGAAGGCCGCGGGAATGCCCGCGACAAAAACCAATCGGACCGGTTCTTGAATGTTTGGAGAGGAGAGCCCTTCGACAGAACGGCCCGCCGCCATCACGAGCGAGTGGACTGCGTTCGTTCTCCCGTGGGCGATGCAGATCCCGCATGGCCCGCAGGAGATTGCGGGGGCATTCCGCGCGGTAACCGCCTGCCTGAGAGACTCCCAGTCCATGACCAGCGGATCCCCGTTGAGATTGGAAAGAACCTCCTGCACCCCATCCGCTTGGTCCCGGGCGGCCAGGGCGAGGTTGATATGGGAAGAAGGCAGTATTTCAGAGATGGGAATCATATGTTGGTTCCCGACCACTTCAGCTTCTGCCGCAGAACCTCGCTGAACGAACGCTCGGGAAGCATGGCCAGCGGGAGTGTGCGCGAACTTTTTGTGATGGCCAGGGAGTCGCCGACCCCCATTGCGCAGGATTCCTGGCCATCGACGTTCACGAAGACCATGTGCCCCTGCCCGGAAACTTCGACATGGATCCGCGATGCATCGCTCACGACCACCGAGCGGTTCGTCAGCACGTGCGGGCAGATCGGAGTGATGACAAAACCTCCCGAATCCGGCATCAGAATCGGACCGCCCGCGGAGAGCGAATATGCGGTCGAGCCCGTGGGGGTCGAAACGACGAGACCGTCCGCATGGTATTCGGTCAGCGGAACATCACCCAAACGCACACGGATTTTCACCAGCTCGGAGCGCTCGCCGCGGCTGATAACCGCATCGTTCAGCCCGTGGAAGACTCGCGTCCCGCCCGCGCCGAGAGAGAGACGAGCCTCGAGCAGCGGGCGGTTGCTCAAAATGTAATCACGGTCCCTGATGCTGGCCACCGCGCGGGAAATTTCCCCCGGGCCGAGGCATGTCAGGAATCCGAGCGACCCGATATTGATTCCAAGATCGGAGGGACGACTTCGCTCAGCTTGTGGACGACGCGGAGGATGGTCCCGTCGCCGCCCATGACGACGAGAAGCTCGCAGCGCTCCGCAAGGTCATGCACATCGAGATCCGATGCCAAGCCAGCGAGCGGGGCAGTGCTTCGCTCCGCAAGAAACTGGATGCCATGCTTTGTCAGCTCCGAGGCCATCGCCCTGACAACCCCGGCGGCGGCCGGCTTTTCCGAGTGGGCGAGAAGGCCGATCATGGTTTCAAATAGGCAAGGTATTCCACGTTTCCATCGCGGCCGGTAATAGGGGAGGTGATGAGCCCAGCCCAACGGTGTCCGGAATTTTCGATGAATGTATGAATTTTTTCCACAGCCCGGAGCCGGGTATCCTCCTCGCGCACGATTCCGCCGCGTCCAACCTCCGCCTTGCTGAGCTCAAACTGCGGCTTGATGAGAACAACCATGTCGGCTTCCGGAGGCAGTAATGCATAGA
>Ga0194053_10000071_pt1 | contig 72522 bp, 67 predicted proteins | sample SepL228m_MetaG_FD_161684 | JGI IMG/M metagenome (GOLD analysis project Ga0194053, IMG submission 161684) | Anoxic zone freshwater microbial communities from boreal shield lake in IISD Experimental Lakes Area, Ontario, Canada - Sep2016-L227-8m | ecosystem: Environmental > Aquatic > Freshwater >...
GGTGGGTGGGGTGCACCGAAGAGCTTCCGGCAACAGGTTTCATGATATTGCATGACGCCGTCCCCCAACGGTTCGAGACAGATCTGGCAGTTTGTGCTATTCATTTTCTGTCCTCCAGGGGAATGACTGACACCGCCCCGATGCAGTCGCGGCAACAAGCCAGCAATAATCCCATTCGGTCGCGTGGATCGAGCTTCCAGGTATGTTCGGCTATATCCAGCAGCCACCCCTCGGGAATCAGACCATCAAAGAAGGGGAAGAGTCGTTTGTCTTTGAAGCTTCCAGTTTGAAGGGGTAACGTCAGGCTGATGGCAACGGCATGGGGATCCGCTAGATAGGCCGCATCATACGTAAACGTATAGTCGCGATCCCTCTCCTCCAGTACTCCTGTCAAACGGCCCTGCATGTGGATTTCAGCTTTCCTCATCATCCACCTCCATGCGGAAAGCGTTCGGTTCCATTCGATGCCCAAACAGTGCCAGCACCTGATTCACCTTATCAAGCCGGAGCGAGGTCTTGCCCTGCTCCAGTTCGCGGATAAAGCGTAGGCCAACGCCAGCCCGGTCAGCCAAATCCTTCTGCGTCAGTCCCATCGCTCGGCGACGCTCCTTGATGAATAGAATCAACGGCTCAGTCATATTGCCCCCTTTTGGGTATAATTTACACAACAGGAAATATAATACCCCCTATCGGGTATATCAATGATATAATTTACAAAATTATACCCGATAGGGGGAACGCGAGGGTCAGCCCTTAGAATAAAGAATACGCTTGTCCGGGACGTGTGGGTGGAGTAGGGTAGGGAAATGGCGAGGAAACTTCGAGTGGAGTATCGTGGGGCGATCTACCATGTGACGGTACGGTCAAATGGCGGATCGGTGTTGTTCAAGGATGACAAGGACCGGTGGTACCTGCTGGGCCGGATCGAGGAGGCGGGGGAGCGGCATGGTGTGCGGGTATACCTGTTCTGTTTGATGAGAAACCATTTCCACCTGGTGCTGGAGACGCCGCGAGGGAACTTGGGGCAGTTCATGCAGGGGGTCTTGACCGGGTATGGCGTGTACTACAACTTGCGGCACCGGAGTCACGGGCATGTGACGCAGGGGCGGTACGGGGCAAGACTGGTGGATGGGAATGAGTACCTGCTGAAGTTGAGCCGGTATGTGCACCTGAACCCGGTAAAGATCGGGGCGGTAAGGTCGAAGCCCCTGGCTGAACGGCTGGAGATGCTTCGGACGTACCCATGGAGCAGCTACCGGGGCTATGTTGGGTTGGCGGCACGGCGTGCCTTCGTTGAGCACGATCCAGTGCTTGACCTTATGGACCTTATGGATGGGAGCAAGACGAAGCGGGGAGAGAGGTATCGAGCCTTTGTGGAGTCAGGGGTGGCGGAGGATGACGGGGAGTTCGCAGCGGTGCTGGGACGGTCGGTTCACTGCATTGGGAGTGACGATTTCCGGGAAGAGGTGGAGGTGAGGTACGCGGCGCTGCTTGGGAAGGGAGTTGTGCGTGAGGATGCGTCCTTCCGGCGGCGTGCAGGGGTGTTGCGCGCCGATAGGATCATGGCCATGGTGGCGGTGATCGCAGGGCTGCCGGAAGAGGCCTTGCGGACGAGGAGGCGGGATTGCCGGTGGCGGGCGGTGGCGGCGCGGATGTTGTGCCGGTACGGAGGCCTGACGCAGAGGGACGTGGCGGAGACGCTGGGGGTGCGTACGGGCGTGGCGGTGAGTTGCCAACTCAGGCGGCTGACCCAGTTGCTGGAGTCGGACCTGGAATTGGGATCGGTGGTCCAGAGAATCGAGAAGCAGTTGGACAAGGAGCAGGCGAAATCCAAGCACTAATTACTAATCTAAGGGCTGACCCTTGGGATATTCCAAAATCGCCGCCAGCGCCAGCAAAAAGGGATTCAGGCTGATCAGGCCTACTGAACACCATCTTTTCTCACTCCCGAGAAATTTTACAAGGCGACGGCATTATTTTCGCCGTAACTTGTGTTAATCCATACTTGGCACTCCTTCTGCTTTAATAATTATAGCGGAAGGAAATTCGAAGATGGCCACAAATTTCAAAATGCAAGGAGAGTTGGAGCCCGGGTTGTTGATGGATGTGCTCCAAGTGCTAAATCGGCGCCGGAACCTGAACGGTTATGTTGAGGTAACCTCGGCTTCAGTGATGGGCCGGATATGGCTTCAGGAAGGTGCGATCATCTCCGCCATTTGGAACGACCGTCAGGGAGAATTGGCCGTCGAGTGTATGCTGCGGTTGAAACAAGGCCTTTTCGAGGTGGGTGAGGCAATCAGCTTACCAGCCAAAACGATTTCCAAGGATACTACAGCCATCCTCATGATGTGTATGAGGGCCATTGGACGGGATTCCCTGGCACCCGCAGCCCCCACACGCCTTCCCCCGGCCCAACAGGCACCTGTGCAGACGACTATTCCTGTGATGACTGACGAACCGATGCCCACGCCAGTTCGTCTCCCAGTTGACCGTCCCTGCAAGCGCGGGTTTGTTGTGGCGGGGCGGTGGAGTTTGGGTATTGCGGCGGCTATTCTGTTGGTGGTACTGGGGACAGGCGGAATGGCGGGTACGAAGCTTTGGACTGCAACGCAGACTCCAGTACCGGTTCAAGTGGAGCCAGTTCCCGTCGTGACACCGACAGTACCTGTAATCGCGCTTCCTGCCAAACCTGTGATCATTAATGATGGTTGGCCGAATGTGATGCTCTCCGCACTGGCCGCGTCCGGCAAAAGACATTACTGCGCAATTCTGAACGGGCAGTTATTGGGCGTTGGCGAGCAAGTAGATGGCGTGACCGTCCGGTCGATTCGCGCTAATGGCGTGGTTCTGGAATATCAAGGTCAACGTCGCTTTCTGTGTGCCATTCAGCAACGATAGCGGATCGGAACCAGAGTTCTGTCCCGCCTTCCTGGTTGAACGGCTGTTCCAACTTCAACCTTAAGGCGATCCCCACCATTGCGGCTAAGGCAGCAGCCCGCTATCGGCAATTACTATATGTTTCTGGGGAAGTGCAGGGGATTCGAACGAATGGCCGACCGGTGAAGAAGGGGTTCAGTACGGAGGTTGTAGAATACGTGATTGCGCAGAAGGGCAAACTGCCACTGAATGAAATCCTGCGGAGTCGGATCCGGTATTTCACTGATGGGGCAATTATTGAAAGTAAAGTGTTTGTGGAAGAGGCATTTGGGCGGCACCGAGCCCACTTCAGTGAGAAACGGGAAGCCGGAGCCAAGCGGATGAAGGGTGGCGACTGGGGAGATCTGTTCACCGCACGTCAGTTGAGAGTGGATATATTCGGGATCCCGGCGGCGCTATAAAAAGGGATAAAGGATATCTCGTGATGATTCCGGCAGGCGATTCCAGCTTTTCTGTCCCTAGGTTTTCTAGGTTTTCTCAGTCATGCGGAGTGATTACTTTGGCGATAGCGCGAGGGGCTGATCCGGGTCACGCGGCGGAAGACCCTGCTGAAGTGATAAGGATCAGGATACCCGACGTCACGCGCAATGCGGTGGATTGGCACGGCTCCCTGTCGGATCAGTTCCAAGGCACGAAGGATACGGCGTCGTTCCAAATGCCGCATGGGGGTGAGTCCCGTCAAATCCTGGAACAGGGTGCAAAAGTAGGCGGGTGATAAGTGGACGCTGATGGCTAAGTCGGACAGGGTGAGCGGGCGCGCATAATCAGTGTCGATCAGACGCAAGGCGGCTGCGATTTGCGGAAGCCGGCTGGCTCGACTGGCTGAAAGTTCAGCCACCTCCTTGCGCCGGTGGATGGCGTCAGGAGCATGAAGATCATTCCGGGGACACCGGCAGAATTCCAGCATAATGCGCGGTAACAGTGATTTGATTGCCAGCTGGGCGCCCGGACGCTGGCCGTTCCATTCTTCCAACAAACTCTCCATCAGCTCCCTTACCCGGGAAGCTGCGGCCTTCTTAACACACCTCGGCATGGAAACCACATCCAGCAAGTGATGACCGCTCACTGTCCGGGCATGGAAATGGATCCACAACACCTCCAGACCCATGGTCGGATCCACCGATCCGGTTTGGATCAGGCCTGCCGGGAATAGGAGCGCCATGCCGGGCTTAAGCCGATAGGAGGCCTCGTTCAGGTTCAAAGTGCCACCGCCACGGGTAATCACATAAACCTTGTCGTAAAGCGTATGCTCAATGAACTCCTGCCCCCACAAAGAATAGAGCGCAGTGTGTTGGGCCTCCTCACAACGGAACGTGGCATCAGCCAGGATCGCCGCCTGGTCGGCGGGTACGGCTTGTGTGGTTCTGGTTTCCATGGTTGATCGAAAGAATATCCATTAACCTCGCAAACTGCATCTATTGCCGTCAAGGCTGTTTTACTGTTGAGTAGCGCTGATTTTAAATGAAGGGAGCGCTCATGATCACAACTGACGACAGGAACATTATCCGGGGATTGGCAAGCCGAGTTGCGGAGTTGGCGGCCTTGCCGCACCAGGAGGAGACACGGGCGCGCTGGCGGAATTTGAACGGATTGAGACCGGAACGACCCCTGGTGATGATCGACCAGATCTGCTGGCATGAGCTGAATTGGAACCATGAGCTCTCGCTGGAATGCAAGGATGCCGGGTGCCGCGCTTATGAGACCGAACTGCGGCAGGTGCTCTACCGCTGGCAGCATTTCCGGGTGGATATGGTGATCGAGCCGTATATCCGCGTTCCGATGGCGATTACCAACACCGATTTCGGACTGACTGTCCATGAGGAGATAGCGGTAAGTGATCCCGCCAATAGCGTGGTGTCGCACAAGTTTGAGAACCAATTTGCCGACGACGGAGATCTGGACAAAATCCAGATGCCGACGGTACACCATAATGTCGCCGAGACACGGAGACGACTGGAAGTGGCCCATGAACTCTTTGCTGGCCTGCTGGAGGTCAAAGCCTGTGGGTATGATCCCTATTTATCCCTGTGGGATCCCATCTCGTTCTGGATGGGGGTGGAGGGGGCACTCTATACGATGATCGACCGGCCGGAATTCATGCACCGGGTGGTTGCGCGCATGACGGAAGGCTACCTGGGCCTGCTGGACCAGCTTGAGACCCAAGGCCTGTTGTATGGGCCTCAGGAGTTGATTCACTGTACCGGCGCATATACCGACGAATTGCCGGCACCGGGTTATGATCCTAAACGCCCTCGAACGCGGGATCAATGGATGTTCGGGCTGGCTCAAATGTTCTCCACGGTATCACCCGAGATGTTCAAGGAATTCGAAATCGACTACACCGCCCGGATCTGTGAACGGTTCGGCTTGGTCTACTACGGCTGCTGTGACCCCCTGGACGGCAAGATGAAAGAAGTGCGGATGCTACCTCATGTCCGCAAGATCTCGATGAGTCCATGGGCCGATGAGAGTCGCGGGGCGGCGGAGATCGGACGGGATTATGTCTATTCACGCAAGCCGAATCCCGCCCACGTGGCGATGACGGGCTTCAATGAGGATCTGATCAGGAAAGACCTCACGACAACATTGCGGCATTGCCAGGAGAACGGCTGCGCACTGGAGTATATTCTCAAGGACATCAGCACGGTTAATTACGATCCCACACGCCTGAACCGGTGGGCCGACATTGCAATGTCGGTTGTTGAATCATGATTCAGGACGGCACTTGTTATTACACATCAAGACCCGCATCGGCTAACTGCGCACTGCCTACTGGCCTCTACTCCAACCTCGGATTAAGAAACCCGGTATTGGGATCCGTAATTTTCTGGAGATAGGTCAGAAGTTCACGATCATACTCGGCATCCGCATCTTGTCCCATTTCGCGATAGATGCCACGCAGGCGGTAATAGCTTTCTTCGGCTTCATGCGCGCTGCTATAGCGTTGCTCCGGATCGGGATCAAGAAAGCGTTTAAGCAGCCGCACGATGCGCTTACTCTTTTGGACGAAGGGCGGAAGCATGGATTCCACCCGGTCAAACAGGGAAAGCTTGAATTGCAACAGGGTTGCGTCATCCATGTCGTTGCAGACATGAAGAGATTCGCCGCATAACATTTCCAAAGCGACCAGTCCCGCGCTAAAGAGGTCGGTTTGCGCCCGGCCCGGCTCCAACCGGTGCGTTTCAGGGGCCATGTAAATAGGGCTCCCCAGTAAAATGCTGATTTTTTCACCAATCTCAACCGCGCGGCCAAAGTCGACCAGTTTCACGGAGCCCATGCGGTCGATCATGATGTTCGAGGGTTTGATGTCGGCATGAAGGTAATTGGCCTCATGAAGCACCATCAGCCCCATCAGTATCTTGCGCAGAATATAGAGAGCCACTCCAGGTTGAAGAATAAACCGGGTGTCTTCCACCCGGAACAGGGTATTCATAAAATGGTCCCACTCTTCATCGGAAGACTGACTGCGCGCGATGGCGAGGTGTGAGCCGTTTAACAGGTATTGAAGATCGATGCCGTCAATCACTGACATTTGAAGATACCCGATGCCATTGGTCTCATCATAGGTGTCGTGGGGAACCAGGTTATCACTGTGGACAGGCTGAAGTTTCGAGACCTGGCTGGCGAGACGGCCCATGTCGATCCAGTATTTCTCGGCGGAGGAATAAATGCCAGGATCGTGAATTTTGATGGCATGCCGGGTGTGGCAGCCGCGGCCCCCCTGCCGGGTCGCGAGAAAGACAACCCCTTGTCTTCCCTTGCCGAGTTCTCTTGAAAATTGATAGGGAATGGGGGATAGGATGCTGCGGCTTTTGATAATAGAATGATAATCCGCGATGAGCCGGCGGATATCCGGATCAACAGGAGGGGAGGGCGGTTGGCTCTCCAATACTGTTTCATCATCATAGATTTCAGTCGATCGCGTTGTCATTTGTGGCGCGAACCCTATCACAGAGGATTCTGACTGGCAATCATAGCCGTAATGGCCTACAGTGCATCCGTTTTGATTTTACCCGGGATCGGGTAGTGAATGAGGAATCATCTATGCAGTGGTTGTTGAAAAAAATTATCGGAACGAAGAATCAGCGCGATGTGAAAAAAATGCAGCCGCTGGTGGTTCGAATCAATGAACTTGAACAGCAGTATCAGTCTCTGACCGAGGCGCAGCTCAAAGCCAAGACCATTGAGTTCAAGGAACGGCTGGCTAAGGGACAAACGCTCGATGATATTCTTTGCGAAGCTTTTGCCGTGGTCAAAAATGCCTGTCGCCGGTTATCGGGCACGCATTTTGACGTCTGTGGCCATGAACTGACATGGGAAATGATTCCCTTTGATACCCAGTTAATGGGAGGTATGGCCCTGCATCATGGCAAAATTGCCGAAATGGCAACCGGTGAAGGAAAGACTTTGGTCGCCACCCTTCCGCTATATCTGAACGCGTTGAGTGGGTTCAATGTACACTTGGTGACCGTAAACGATTATCTGGCCCGGCGCGATTCGCAATGGATGGGAATACTGTTAAAATATCTAGGGCTTTCAGTCGGTTGTATCCAAAACCAGATGAACCCCGAGGAACGTCGTGCGGAGTATGCCAAGGATATCACCTATGGAACCAATAGCGAATTCGGTTTCGATTATCTGCGTGACAATGGCATGGCCTGGCGCGCCGAGGATCAAGTGCAGCGCGGGTATTTCTATGCCATCGTTGATGAAATTGACAGCATTCTGATTGATGAAGCTCGTACCCCGCTGATCATTTCCGGTCCTGCCCCGGTTTCTTCGCACCAGTATCAGGAGGTGAAGCCCCGTGTGGAGCGCTTGGTTCGTCGACAGTCCGAATTGTGTAACCAATTGATTGTTGAAGCGCGTACGGCTATCGAGAAGAAGGATGATGACGTGGCCATGCAGAAGCTTTACAAGGTTCGGCGTGGTATGCCCAAGCACAAGCAATTAACGCATCTTCTTGAGGATCCCGCCGTGCGGCGGCTGGTGGAAAAAGTGGAAGGCATGATGCTGACCGATATGTATAAGGAACAGGCCCGCGCCCTTCGCGAGGAGCTGTTATTTGTAATCGATGAAAAAAGCCATGACGCCACCCTGACGGAAAAGGGTTGCGAGGAGATGAGCCCTTCCGACCCAGACGCTTATGTGCTGCCGGATTTAGTATCAGTCATGTCGGACATTGACGGGGATGTCAGCATGAGCGAAACGGATAGGGCCAAAATGAAATTGGAGTTTCAAGAGCGGGTTGCCCAGCGTAGCGAGCGCATTCATAACGTGGATCAATTGATTAAGGCCTACTGTCTGTACGAAAAAGATGTGCAGTATGTGGTTCAGGATAATCAAGTCTTGATCGTGGATGAGTATACCGGACGCATTCTACCCGGACGTCGTTGGAGTGACGGACTGCATCAGGCTGTGGAAGCCAAGGAAGGTGTGAAGATCGAACGGGAAACCCAGACTCTCGCGACGATTACCATCCAGAATTATTTCCGTATGTACAAGAAGCTGGCCGGTATGACGGGTACGGCGGAGACGGAAGCCGACGAGTTTCATCAGATTTATAAACTCGATGTCATGGTCATTCCCACCAATCGTCCTGTGCGCCGGATGGACAAGAACGACGTGGTGTACAAGACCCAGCGTGAAAAATTCAAGGCGATCATCGATGAAATTGCCGAGTGCCATGGCCGCGGACAACCGGTACTGGTGGGCACCATCTCCGTTGAAACGTCAGAATTAGTGAGTCGGATGTTGGACCGGGCGAAAATCCCTCATAGTGTTTTGAATGCCAAGAACCATGAACGTGAGGCCGACATTGTTACTCGCGCAGGGCAGAAGGGGGCTGTGACCATCGCCACCAATATGGCCGGTCGAGGTACGGATATTAAACTTGGTGAGGGCGTCGTCTGGGTGCCTCGCGATGTGGTTTTGTCGCAGCTTAGTCTCACGGACAAGTTGAATGGCAAAACATTGAAGGAGCAGTTAAGCGAAACTCCCTGCGGCCTCTATGTGATAGGTTCCGAACGGCATGAATCGCGGCGTATTGACCGCCAGTTGCGCGGTCGTTGCGCCCGCCAGGGTGACCCCGGGATGTCCCGATTCTATGTCTCGCTTGAAGACGATCTGATGCGGTTATTCGGGTCCGACCGGATCGCCAGTTTCATGGAAAAGTTCGGCATGGAAGAGGGCGAAATGCTCGAACATTCCATGTTGAATCGGTCCATTGAGACAGCCCAGCGCCGAGTTGAGCAGCAGAACTTCTCCATCCGCAAGCGAACGCTTGAGTATGACGATGTGATGAATAAGCAGCGGTCTATTATCTACGCATTCCGCGGGGATATTGTTCGTGGGATTGAAATCCGTGAGCAGCTGTATGATGTCATTTATGATGTGATCTCAAACCGTGCCGAATCCGTGCTGGAAGGCGGTAAAGAGGATGCCATTGAGGCTTTCCTGATCTGGGTACACAGCACGTTCCCGATCGCCGTGAAACGCGAGGAATTGAGCTTGGGCAAGGATGATCTTGAAAAAGTAGTGAAGTTGATTTTCGGAAGAGTCAGGGATGCCTACGAGATCAAGGTGTCATCCGAAGGTGGCGAGATGATGCAGAACGTGGAGCGCCAGGTGATGTTGCAGGCCATTGATCTGCACTGGCAGGACTACCTGCGGGGGATCGACGGGCTGCGTCAGGGCATTGGGATGCGTGCTTATGGTCAGCGTGATCCGCTGATTGAATACAAACGTGAAGCCTATGACATGTTTGCCACCCTGATGGATGATATCCGCGAAGATATTTGCGAAAAGATTTTCCGGGCCTCAACCCAGATGATGGCTTTCGAACGGTTCATGCGGGAGATGCCCACCCAGACGATTCACGACGGCGTGGTCGCACTGGGCCAACCGGCCGAATCGGCCGCTCAACCGAGCCGGTCTGCCGTCCGTGGCGGAGATGCGGCCATGCAAGCGGCCATGAAGGCGGCCTCCATGCCGGTTCAACGGACTACCGCGAAAGTTGGCAGGAATGACGCCTGCCCTTGCGGGAGTGGCAAGAAATATAAGAAATGCTGTGGGGAAAATACTTGATCCGGGTGGTGGGGTGGATTCGCGAGTCTTGGCGTTGGATAGCAGCCGCAGTTTCGGGTTTGCTGTTAGTGCTCGCGTTTCCACCTTTTGAGTCGGGACAGGTCGCCTGGGTGGCCTTGATCCCGCTCTTGTTAGCGTTATTAGTTCAATCGCACGCTAAGCCCGGAATCCCGGTTCAAACGGCCTTCAAGATGGGCTTGACCACCGGTCTCATATTCTGGCTCATCACCATGAGTTGGATGTTCCGGTTGTTTGATACCTCGCCTGCACCTGCAGTTTTGATTGTGATCGGTTGGCTTTTGTTGTGCGGGTATTGTTCGCTATTTCTGGGCGTATTTGCCATGTCTGTTGCTTGGCTGGCTCAGCATATCGGCAAGGATAAATTCTGGCAGACCCTTTTACTCACGTTCTTAATTCCCGTCTTATGGGTGGGTGGCGAGGTAATCCGCTCCTATTTGTTTGCCGGTTTTCCCTGGAATTTGCTGGCCATCTCCCAGTACCGGAATGTACTGCTGATTCAAGCGGCCCAATGGGTCGGAGCTCCGGGCGTTTCGGGTGTGTTGATGCTGGCCAATACCGGCCTGGCCTTTACTATTTTGCGCTACGTTTCACCACGTAAGCAGAAACACTATCGACCGCATTTGGAATTGTTTGTCGCACTGTTGAGTATGGCGCTTTGCTTCAGGTCGGGCGTTTTACTCGTCCGGGAGTATACCCCGGTTATCCGCTCCGTCACCATCAGCGCCATTCAGCCGGCGATCCCACAGATCAAAAAATGGACGGATGAGCAAGTGGATCTTATTCATTCCACATTCCGCCAGTTGATGACGCAGACGGTAAAAGATCCCGAGGGGCTCCCGGATCTCATTGTCTGGCCTGAAACGGCAACCCCGTATTGTGTTACCGATGAACGGGGCGCCTCGAAGGATTTTGTTGAGGAGCTCTGTCACTGGGGGAGCCCCTTGTTGGTGGGCTCCATGGATGAAGTCAGCGTCGGCTGGAGTGTTTCGTATTATAATGCGAGTTTCCTGTTTGATACCAACGGTGTCGTAACCGAGCATTATTATAAGCAACATCTGGTTCCTTTTGGTGAGTTTGTACCTCTGAGCGGGATCATTCCCTGGTTGGGTACGCTGGCACCCATGGGCTGGAATTGTTCGCCCGGACGGGAAGCAACCGTCTTTACGCTGGGCTCCTTATCCAAATGGAGTTTTTCCTGCCTGATTTGTTTCGAAGATATTATGGCGGATTTGTCGCGGGCTGCGGTCAAGAGAGGTGCCCGGCTGTTGGTGAACCAGACGAATGATGCCTGGTTTGACCGGTCGGCAGGCCCGGAACAACATTTGGCCCATTGCGTTTTCAGGTGCGTGGAAAATCGGGTGGCGGCCGTGCGGGTGGCGAACTCGGGGGTTTCCTGTCTGATTGAACCAACCGGGCTGATTGTCGAGCAGACGGAGAATGGGATCGGACGACCGCCGGAAGCCGCCGTACTGCGCTGGCAGGTGCCGATTCCTGAGGCGGACTTTGAATTGACCGCTTATACCCGCTATGGCGACTGGCTTTTAGGCATACCCTGCGGAGTTGTCGCCGTGATTTGTTTTGTGTTAGCATGGCAAACTCTGCGGCGAAAAACGTTGCTGGCAGATAAGGGAGTGGATCAATTATGAATGAAGATATTAAGGGCCGCATTCAGGAAATGCGGGAGAAAACCGATGAGATGCGAGGTTATCTTTGACGTCGCCAAACGGAAAGCGACGTTAAATGAACTCGAAGCCCAGACCGCAATGCCGGGGTTTTGGGATGACCCCAATAAGGCTAAAAACCATCTCGGTCGCGTGAATGAGATTAAGGCGGTTTTGGATCCCTTCGCCCGGATTGATAAACTGGTTGAGGAAGCTGGCTTGATGGCCGAGCTGTCCGAGGCGGAAGAGCCCGGCCCTCTTCGGGATCATGCGTTGAGCGATGCGGCCAAAGATCTTGATCGCGCCGAGGTTCTCTTTAATGAACTGGAGACCCGGTCGCTCTTGAATGGGCCCCTGGATCGAAGCAATGCCTTTGTGACCGTCCATGCCGGTGCCGGGGGTACGGAGTCCTGCGACTGGGCCAATATGCTATTCCGCATGTTTCAGCGCTTTGCTTCAAAAAAAGGCTTTGAGGTCGAAGTACTCGATATTCAGGCGGGTGATGAAGCCGGAATTAAATATGCCACTTTTGCAGTTCGGGGTCCGTTTGCGTATGGATTCATGAAATGTGAGCGGGGAATTCACCGGTTAGTCCGCATCAGCCCCTTTGATTCCAACAAGCGGCGTCACACCTCCTTTGCCTCATTGGATGTTATTGCTGAATTGGACGATGACATTGAGGTGGAGATCGATGAAAAAGATCTGCGCATTGATACCTTCCGTTCCAGCGGTTCGGGTGGACAGCATGTCAACAAGACGGATTCAGCCATCCGGATCACCCATATGCCGACAGGCCTTGTTGTGTCATGTCAGGCAGAACGCTCCCAACACATGAACAAGGCCAAATCCATGCAGATGTTGAAGGCCAAGATATATGAGCTTGAGATGGATAAGAAACGCAAGGAGATGGAACGCTTCTATGGTCAGAAGGGTGAAATGGCCTGGGGTAACCAAATTCGATCATATGTTTTTCAGCCCTATACAATGGTGAAAGATCATCGTACAGAGGCCGAAACCAGTAATGTTGAAGCCGTCATGGATGGGGATTTGGATCGTTTCATTGAGGCGTACCTGAAGAAGGAAAAAGCCGCCGAGAGAAAGAGTTAACACGATGTTGATACGCAGTATGACTGGATATGGGCGGGGAGAAGCGACCGCAAAAGGGCTCCGTGTCGAGGTGGAACTGACTTCCGTCAATCGCAAACAGTTGGAAGTCAGGATTTCACTGCAACGAGCCTGGCAGGCCTTGGAATCAAGGGTTGGCGAGTTGGTTCAGGAATCCATTTCCAGAGGTCAGGTTTCCGGCTCGATCGTAGTACATGTCTCCGAAGCATTACGGGCAAAGAGTTTAAAAGTAAACCGGGCGTTAGCGGCAGTTTATGCATCCGAACTTCGCAAGACTGCCAAGGCGTTGAAATTGAAGGACGACCTCTCTGCCAGCCTACTATTGAGCCTACCGGAAGTCGTGAGTTATTCCGGGGTGGATCAGGATGTGGATTTTGTGTGGCCAGTAATCGAAAAGGGCCTCAAGGCGGCCATTGCCCAGCTTCTGATCATGCGGCTTAAGGAAGGCACGGAGTTGGTCCACGATTTGGAAGGTCGGTTAAAAAAACTTAGTGAGCATCTCGATGGCATCCGTCAGGAGGCGCCACTTGTTACCGAACGCTATCGCGAAGCCATTCGCAAGCGTCTGGCCCAGGCCGGGGTGATACTGGATGCCTCGGATCCGGTAGTGATGAAGGATCTGGCCGTGTTTGCAGATCGGTCGGACATCACCGAAGAAATCACACGGCTGGAGAGTCATCTCAAGCAGGCCCATACTTTATTCAAATCGCGGGAACCGGTCGGTCGGACTTTAGACTTTCTGGCCCAGGAGATGTTCCGGGAAATCAATACCATCGGATCCAAGGCTAATGAAGTCCGCATTACACGCCAGGTGATTGAATTTAAAACCGAGTTGGAACGGATCCGTGAGCAGGTTCAGAATATCGAATAACAGGGCAAAGGGTGAGGGGTGAAGGATGAAACATGGGAGAGCGTTACTGCTGGTGGTGTCAGCACCATCTGGTGCCGGGAAAACGACATTGTGCAACCGGTTGCTTGCCGAGCATGACGGCATGACACGTTCTGTTTCCTGCACGACCCGGGCACCGCGTGGGGCGGAGATTGATGGCAAGGATTATCATTTTCTGTCAGCGACTGAATTCGATCGTCGGGTATCCGAAGGCCTGTTTTTGGAGCATGCCGTTGTGCATGGGAACCAGTACGGAACTTTGCGCAGCAATGTGGAGTCCGTCCTGAAAGCGGGTAGGGATGTTCTGCTCGTCATTGATGTCCAAGGGGCTGCCGCGGTTCGCAAGGCGGCCCAATCTCTGGGCGGCCTACTGGGCCGTGCCTATGTGGACATATTCATCGCTCCACCCTCGATTGAGGCCCTGCGGGACAGGCTTCAAAAACGTGGCGAAGATGCAGCGGATGTGATTGAGCGCCGTTTGGTCAATGCCCTGGGCGAAATGGAGCGGGGGAATGAATACCAATACCTGGTCGTAAATGACAATCTTAAGCAGGCATTTACTGAGTTAAAAACTATTATTCGCGCGGAGCATGACCGAAACCCATGCTGATCGATACCCATGCTCATTTCCGTGAAACCATGACGCCAGGCGAAATTGCGGGGATCATGGAGCGGGCTCGTTTTGCAGGGGTGGGGCGAATCATGGCTGTCGGGTGTGAGCCAGACACCAATGCGTCTGCCCTACGTCTGGCAGCGGCTTATCCAGATCGCGTAAAGGCCGCAGTAGCCTATGATCGGAGTCTGGCTGGCTCTGATGCCAAGGCCGACGATATCCGGCGTCTGATTCAGTCTGCTCCGACTGGTCAGGTGACAGCCATCGGGGAAATCGGACTCGACTTATATTATGAACCGGAAACGGCTGAGGCACAGCAGGAATTAATGGAATCTCAGCTTGCCCTGGCCCGGGAACTCTGCTTGCCGGTGATTGTGCACAGTCGGCAAGCGGACAGCGAAACGTTGGCTTTATTGACTACCCATTCAAAAGTCTGGTCAGGTGATGCAGCTCTGATAGGGGTTCTACATTGTTTTACTGGTGAAGAGCCGTTTGCCCGACGATTGCTGGATTTGGGGTTCATGATCAGTTTCAGCGGGATTGTCACCTTCCGGAATGCCGATCCTTTGCGCGCGGTGGCTAAAGTCATTCCTGATGACCGGTTATTATTGGAAACGGATTCGCCTTATCTCACGCCTGTTCCGCATCGTGGCAAACCCAATGAGCCCTGCTATCTGCCTGCCGTAGCGGCCCTGGCTGCAAATATACGTGGGGTGACAATTGAAAGCCTGTCAGCGGTTACATCAGAAAATGCGACTCGGTTGTTTAATTTTGAGAGGTGAGCTATGGCCCTGAAAATCATCTGTGCAACGAATATGCCATTTGCCATGGAGGCCTTTAGTACTCTGGGTGAAACGCGGATTCTGGAAGGCCGTAATATCAAATTTGATGATGTGCGGGAGACGGATATTCTGGCACTTCGCTCCACTACCAAAGTCAATCGCGCGCTGTTGGATGGAAGCAAGGTCCGTTTTGTCGGGACGGCGACGATTGGGACGGATCATTTGGATATTCCGTATTTTGACAAGGCGGGCATCAAATGGTGTTTTGCGCCGGGATGCAATGCCAATAGCGTTTCCGAATACATCACCGCAGCGCTGTTGTATCTTGCCAGCAAACATGGATTTATTCTGAAAGGGAAGACCATTGGAGTCATCGGAGTTGGGAATGTGGGCCGCCGTGTGGTGCAAAAAACTCATGCCTTGGGTATGCGTGTCCTGATGAATGATCCGCCGAGAGAGAGAGAAGAAGGCAGCAGGCAGAGGTCAGAGGGCAGTAGCGAAAATCAGGAGATGGCAAACCCGTTTGTCAGTCTGGATCGGGTACTGGCGGAGGCGGATATTATTACCGTGCATGTGCCGTTGACCAAAGAGGGTGTGGACAAGACGGTTCATCTGGCTGATGCGGCATTTTTTTCGCGTGCGAAAAAGGGTCTTATTTTCCTGAATGCGGCCCGTGGCCCCGTGGTGGATTCTCCGGCGTTGCTTGCGGCACTTGATGAGGGGCGGGTAAGCCATGCGGTTCTGGATACCTGGGAAGGGGAGCCCAATTATCGGATGGACTTACTTGGCCGTGTGGATATCGCCACCCCCCATATTGCCGGCCATTCCTTTGAAGGTAAAGTCATGGGCACCGTCATGGTGTATCAAGAAGTCTGCAAGTTTTTGGAAATTCCGGCAACTTGGTCACATGAGGCGCTATTGCCTCCGCCTCTAGTCCCGGTAGTCAGGGTGAATGCGGCCGGACGCGAAGATCAGTCGGTCCTTCGGGAAATAGTCAGTCAGGTTTATGACCTTGAAGGGGATGATCGCCGATTCCGCGAATCCGCTGTTGCGGATGAAAAGGCCAGAATGAAGAATTTTGACCTTCTGCGCAGCGACTACCATGAACGTCGTGAGTTCCAATACACAATGGTAAAATTAGCAGGCGGCAATGAACAATTATATCGCACATTGAGTGAACTTGGATTTAGAGTACAGAGAGTATAACAATGAATGCGATAATTCTATCCATCGGTGATGAACTTGTGCTAGGTCAGACACTTGACTCAAATTCAGCATGGTTAAGCGCCCGGTTGGCTGATCGCGGCATTATTCCATTATATCATAAAACAATTGCGGATGATTTAGAGGCCACGGTCAGGGCGCTGAGGCTTGCTGTCGATGAGACAGATTTGGTTGTTGTGACGGGTGGATTGGGGCCGACCCAGGACGACTTGACCCGGCAGGCGCTTGCAGCTTTCATGAATAAACCCCTGGATTTGCATCCCCCGTCCCTTGAGCGGATGAAGGCATTTTTCAAGTTGTTAGGGCGCGAAATGCCGCTATCCAATCGTATTCAGGCCCATTTTCCGCGCGGTGCCGAGGTGCTTGATAATGATTGGGGAACGGCCCCTGGTATCAAGCTTAAGGCAGGGAAGACGTTAATTTTTGCATTGCCCGGCGTTCCCTATGAGATGGAGAAAATGTCCGAACGTTACATTTTTCCGCTTTTTGAAAAGAACTCAGGGATGGTGGTTGCGGTAGAGTCACTGGCCACTTTTGGCGCAGGTGAATCGACAGTTGCCGAGAAATTAGGGGAACTGATGCGACGGGATCGCAATCCACTTGTGGGCACTACGGTTTCCGGAGGGATCGTGACAGTGCGGTTCCGCAGTGAGGCACCCACCGTTGAATTGGCTCAGAAACAACTCGTTAGAATAGTGGCGTTGGTTAGGGAGCGTTTAGGTGTACTCGTTTTCGCCGAAGGGAAGCAGTCCTTGCCTGAAGCCTTGGGACAATTGGCGAAGGCAAAGTCGAAGCGATTGGTCACTGCAGAAAGCTGTACGGGTGGGTTGGTGGCAAAAATGTTAACGGATGTCCCGGGATCCAGCGCCTGGTTTGATGGAGGGTGGGTGACCTATTCGAATGCCATGAAGAGTGATGAATTGACTGTGTCTTCCACCTTAGTTGAGCAGGAAGGGGCTGTGAGTGAAGCTGTCGCCTGTGCAATGGCTGCGGGGGCTTTGAAGCATTCGACGGCTGATTATTCGATAGCACTAACCGGTATTGCCGGACCGGATGGCGGATCTGATGAAAAACCAGTGGGTCTGGTCTGGATTGCCATTGGAGGCAGAGATGGCACGCAAGTGACAACCCATGCTGAGTGTTTTCGCTTCCCCGGCAATCGCGATATGATCAGAGATCGGGCGGCCAAGACCGCGCTCAATCTATTGCGTTTGGAATTACTGAAGGCAATAGGGTGCCAGCTGTGAAAATGGTTAACGAAATCAAAAAAGCCCTTAGTGAGAACGAGCGATTGTTATATCAGGCCCAGCAGATCGCAGGCTTGGGATCGTTTGTGATGGATATTCCTACAGGACGTTTTAAAGCTTCTCCTGTTCTTGATGATATTTTCGGAATTCAACCAGATACGCCTCATACTTACGAGTTATGGACGTCGATTATTCACCCTGATGATCGGCAGATCATAATTGAGTATTTCCGGCAGGAGGTTCTGGGGCTGAGGCGGCGATTTAACAAAGAATACAGAATTTGCCGGATAGTAGATGGAGCTGAACGCTGGGTTCAGGGACACGGTGATCTCGAATTGGATGAGAATAACCTTCCGGTTATCATGACTGGCACCATACAGGATATCACCGAGCGTAAGCGCTGGGAGAAGGCCCTGCAACAAAGTGAGACTCGGTATCGGGAACTTGTTGACTTGGCTGTTGATGGGATATTGGTCGGCTCAAAGGATGGTATCATTCTTGATGCCAACCGGTTCATGTGCAAGCTTACCGGATTAAGACATGATGAATTGGTCGGAAAACACATAAGTGCTGTGCTTTTCACACCTGAGAGTCTGGCGAATACTCCATTACGTTTTGATTTATTGGAAAAAGGCGAAATCGTTGTCAGCGAGCGCCAAGTATTTCACGTGGACGGCTCGGTGGCGTTTATTGAGATGCGAACCAAAATGATGCCCGATGGAACCTATCAATCCATCTATCGCGACATAACCGAACGCAAGAGTACGGAAACCTCGCTTTTAAATTTTGCGAAGTTACTCGCTCAACGCGTTGAGGAACGTACCAATGAGCTGCAAAAAGCTAATACTACCCTGAAACATAGTGTACAGCAAATTCAAGCCAACCAGGCGTTGCTTAATGAAGTGGGTAGAATTGCAAATGTCGGCGGATGGGAGCTCGATATTCAAACCGGAAAACAGGTTTGGACTGAAGAAGTTTATCATATCCACGAGGTTGACCTGGACTTCGAGCCGTCAAAAGATAATGGCATCGAATTTTATTCCCCGGAAGTGAGGCCTATCATTGAAAATGCCGTAAGGCAGTGTGCTGAAAAGGGCGAGTCATTCGACTTTGAATACCCATTCTTTACGGCTAAGGGTAATCCCCGATGGGTACACGCCATCGGCAAGCCAGACCTTGAGCATGGTCGGATCTATGGTACTTTTCAGGATGTGACAGATCGTAGGCTGGCTGATGACGCGCTACGAGAAAAGAATGTGGCATTGGATCAAAGCGTGGCTCAACTTCGTAAACTGGCCATGGAATTAACACAGGCTGAAGAGCTGGAGCGCAAAAGGCTGGCGGTCATGCTTCATGACAATGTTCAGCAATATATGGCTGCTGTGATGATGAAAATCAGCCTGCTTGATAGCAAAATGCCGGCGGATGAGCATGCCCGGTGCGCTCAGGGGGCTCTAGCGCTTTTGGGCGAGGCACTTGAGTCCTCACGATCCCTCACCGTCAGTTTGTGTCCTCCGGTTCTGCTTGAAGCCGGGCTCATGCCGGGCTTACGCTGGCTTGCTGAATGGATGAGAGACAAGCATGGGTTGATTGTCGATGTCTCTGGAGATGATACCCGATCACTTCCAGGCCCCCTTTGTAGCCTGCTTTTTCAGGCCGTGAGGGAATTGTTATTTAATATCGTCAAACATTCCGGAGTCAACAAGGCAACCGTACGAGTGGATCATCCGAATGCAAAAACACTCCGGATCGTTGTTTCTGACATTGGCAAGGGGTTTCCTGCTGGAGAATCCCGTATTGGTATTACTTCAAGTGGGTTCGGATTGTTCCACTTACGAGAACGCCTCGCATACATCGGCGGCACATTTGAGGTGGCGAGCGAGCCCGGAAAAGGAACATGCGTCACGTTGACGGTGCCGGCCATTGATTCCGTCCCCAACGTGAAGCGAACGCCATAAGGGAGCTATGCTGTCCTACCGGGATAAATTCGCTGGAATGGTTGAGCAGGATATGTCGAAGGCTGGCTGCCGGATTTTGTGTATCAAACTCACCCGCAGCCTGAAAGCCTGTGCGACCAATCCAGCACTCTTCTCCGGGACGGGGCAGTGAGTCGGATCCGCCAATGATTTTAAACCCCTGCTTTATAGCTAGTTTCATTAAGCCGGGCTTTGGCCATAGGGTGGGGCGCAGTCCAATGTCCCCGATCAGGAAACTTTCGGGGGCATTTGAAGTTATGAGTGATTTCACTAACTTTCCCCGGCCAAAAAACCATTTCCCAGGCGACCAACTCAGGACCGGCACGCCCCCCTGTTCGGTAATGGCCTGTATGGTTTCCTGAAGTGGGAGCCTTTTCGAAATGGAGGTAATGCGGCCAAGTGCGAGAACTTCCAGATTTTCCGAAGTTACCCATTGCCGTCCGGCGATCAGGTAGCCTTTTATGATCCCGAACTCACGAATGACAAGACTGTCGGCATTCGGCCCAGCCTCCAGTTGAAGAGATCCTTTTGTTAAGGGGGAGCCACGTTCAATCACTTCGTTATAGAAACGGTTCGCTGTGCTTTCTGCCAGCAGTCCGATGGGAATGACAGGCTGATTTGGAGCCAGGGTGCGTCTGGTGAGTGATAGATTAGTAATCAAGGCATTGATCGCAACAGTCCAATCATAGTGCTTATAAATGTGAACATGCCCATCGATCATCAGCGTTGAGAGAGTGGTATCCATGATGCCTAAACCCTCCATGAGGACAAGGGAACACGGGTCGCAACCCTGTTCTTGTAGAGAAGTGAGTCTTTGCATCCAGTATCGAGCGCCAGTGCCAAGGCTTCAGCGAAATGGTATCCAACTTCATTGGGTGCGTGTGCATCAGATCCAAACGTGATGGGGATTTCCCGTTCAGCGGCGAGACTGAGGATCAAAGGCGAGGGATAGGCTTCGGCTGCATCCCGGCGCCAGCCCGAAGTATTGATCTCAAAGGCCATCCCTTTTTTTGAAATATGATCAAGTACCGGCTGAACCAGCTCTTTCATCTCCCGATCCCTGAGACGATGCCCGAATTTCTTTGGAAGGTCAAAATGACTGATCACATCAAACAAGTTGGTGTCGATAAGCTGTTTGATAAGCCGTAAATATTCAATCCAGACTCCTTTCAGGTCCACCGATGCCCAGGTCTTTATGTAGTCAGGATTATCAAATCCCCAGTCTTTGATGTAGTGAACCGAGCCCATTACCAGGTCTAGTGGTTGGCTAGGAAGAAACTCCGTTAAAAAAGGCTCACAGCCCGGAAAGAAATCGGCCTCCAATCCCAGCAAAACCTGTGGGGAATCGCCATCTTGAAGTGGCTTCACGAGGTCATAATACTCGGGGATTTCCTCAAGCGTCATCCGGTATTTGGGATCGTATCCGGATGGTTCGGGGCAATGGTCGGTGAAACATAATTCCGCGAGCCCCTGTTCCTGGGCCTGTTGCCTGAACTCCTGAGGTGTCCCCTCGGCATGCTTACAGAGGCGGGTATGGGTATGATAATCCGGAGGCAGTAAAACAAGGGGCGAAGAGGTTGATGTGTTGTTCATAAAATTCGGTAAATTAATCTAACCGTGGAAGATGCTGATGTCACGGATAAAGAGGGTGGAAGAATTTGATAATCGTATTCCCGTCTTTTAGTGACGCGCGGAAGAGGGGATAAACTACTAAACTCGCGAAAGGCGCGAAAATTTATTTGTGAATGATGACGTATGAACAACCAATACAGTATAGGTTGTTCAAGAGGTAGTCGTTTCTGGTCTTGAGTCAGTTTCAGGCGGAGGAGTTTCTGATGTGATCTCCGGTTCTGGAGTTGTGACTGTTGTCTCAACTGGCAACGATTCAGCCACGGGATCCGGTGTTGCCGTCTCGATGATAGGCGGTGTTACCTCATGGCTTACGGTCTCCGATTCCGAGATCGTGAGAGGCGGTTCGGGAGCAGGTTCCACGGAGATGGCCGGCTCCGGCCTTGCGACCGGCTCCACCGCCGGTATCGGCTTCGGCACTATCGGTATTGGCATCACGATGACGACCGGCTTTGGCGTTGCAACGGGTGTAACCGGTGTCGGCTGCGGTGGCATGGCAGGCGCAGGTTGCGCCTGAGGTTGCTGAGTTGATGCGTTGTTGGTTGTTGAAGTCCCAATCGGCCCGCGCTCATTGGCGCCTGGTCGCCGGACCTCCGCCTCCGGCGCTCCGTACTCCGCGCTCCCCACTTCTTTCGCTAGCATCGCCTTCCCCGCCCCCTGCCACAAGACGATCGTCTGGCATTTTCCCGCCGTCATCGCCGACACCACCGGATAAACGCTGGGACAACCAAGAATTCCCGCAACGCCGTCCTGGAGCAATCTGGTCACCCGCTCGCGAACAGCCGTTGGCTCCGGCGAAACAATGACGATGACCACCAGGTAATCCTCCGCTTCCAGTACCGCCTCAATCCCGGGGATCAGGCCCAGGGTGGTGATGGTGGTGTCGGTTGAGATGATGATGCCAATCTGTCTCTGCTTTTTCGCTTCTGCAATCTGAGATTTTTCATTTGAGATTCCATCCAGCGATTTCACTGGATGGAACTTCCCCAGAGCAACATCCCGTGCCGCCGGATCCGGCTGATAGCCCATCTGCCGGGCCATATCGCGAACCCGCTTCTGCGTATCAATGCCGATCCGGAACTTATCGAGCTTCTCATTGATTACCCGCGAGACGGTAGTTTTAGAGACTCCTGCCGCCCTGGCAACATCCATTATTGAAACTTTATCACTCATGAACAACCTTATAAACATAGGTTGTTCAATGTATCAAGCGTAAACTTAGGCAGTTCATAAATGATATCCTGGGTCTTTTGTTTTTCTTTCCATCCGGACGCCCCTTCGATCCGCGTCCTATGTCGGAGTTTCCCACACCAGATGAACTCGTCGCCCGCTTAAACGCCATCTCTGCCGCCCTTTTGCGGCAGTTGTTCGTCAAAATGAGAAGAGGAAAAGTCCTCGGGCATAGATATATCTAAAATAGTGCTATATAATAGTAGTGATTTAGTGTATTGTACTGAGCAATGGGTGGCTGGGGCGGGTGTTTGTGAAAAAGTCCACCCATGAGAGGCTTTGATTCACACTAAATTTGATGTTGACCGTTTATGGAGTTCATCGTAGAGTTTTACGAGAGTGCGAGCGGACAGTCGCCCGTTCGAGCATTCCTTGATACGCTTAAGAAGAGTGACCCGGCTGACCACGCGGCAGTGTTGCGCGGTATGGTGAAATTGCGTGATCGCCAGTATCACCGCGAGCCGCTGTCCAAGGCGTTGGGCAACGGCCTCTTTGAGTTGCGTCACGTTGGAAGGTTAAACACGCGCGTGCTGTGGTTCTTTATGAAAGGGCGGCGCATTATTGCAGTTCATGGCATCCGTAACAAAGGGCAGACCATTCTGATCCAGGATCTTCAAACGGCACAGAATCGGATGCGTGACTGGCAGGAAAGATGGGGAACATGAAAAAGACCAATTTTGACCTTTACTTGGAAGAGCAACTGAAGGATCCGGACTTTGCCGAGCGGTTTGAACAAGCGGGCGAGGCGTGGGATGTGGCCTTACAGATTGCGGAATTGAGGGAGAAGGCGGGGCTTTCGCAAAAGGCTCTCGCGCAGAAACTCAAAACTACCCAGCAACAGGTCAGCCGCCTCGAGTCGCCCTCATACGAAGGCCACTCGTTAAGCATGTTGCGTCGTGTGGCCAAGGCGCTCCACGCCCACGTTCATGTTGTGTTTGAAGCGGAGCCCCCTCGGACAGGGATGCGCGTGGCCGAAGCCGTGACTGCCTACGGAACCAGTAAACCAGCATGATGAGAAAATGATATCCATGGTCTTTTGATTTTGCCGCTCATTGGACCGGGCCTGACGGAGCAGGATCCTCCACAAATGCCATGGCAGGAATCATGTTAGATTATTTATGTTGGGTGAAGCGCCCCGTCTACGGTGTGATTGACGAATGCGTGGCGATTGTTCACGGGCGAGGATCAGAATTAGAATTGTAGTTTTGAGACCGCCCGTTCTTGATTAATTATCCAGATGGTGTAACGTCCAACAAATGTTTAAAGCCTCGATAGACCTCCTCCCTGGAACCGAAGTTCACACCCGCGGCTTGCGGTGGGAAGTGGTACTGGCTTGTTTACCATCAGGCATTTCTCCTGGAGCAGGCGCTCGGGGCCGATGCCCTCCTTGCAACCCAGCCCGGTCGTCTTCGGGTGGAGCCTTACCAACTTGTTCCGATCCTCCGCTCAATACGCATGAGCCGACCCCGCTTGCTTCTGGCCGATGGCGTTGGTCTCGGTAAAACCATTCAGGCCGGTTTGATCCTGACGGAGTTGATGGCCCGGCGTATTGCTCACCGGATCCTGATTGTCTCACCCGCAGGTCCCCTCATGGAACAGTGGAAGACCGAGATGCTGGAACGGTTTGGTTTGCGGGCAACAGTCATTGACCGTGCCAAACTGAATGATATCCACAGAAGTACCGAATTTGGAGCCAACCCGTTCGATCACATCGCCATTGGGTTAGCCTCCATGGATTTTCTCAAGCAGGAGACCGTTCTTGATCAACTGGAGCGCGCCACTTATGACGTGGTTGTGATTGATGAGGCCCATCACTGCATGGATTTGGGCGCATCAGGAGAACGGGATGATTCCCTGCGCCGACGTATGGCTGAAGTCCTGGCGCGCCGCTGTGATTGCCTGATTCTTACCACGGCCACGCCGCATGACGGGAACGACCGCTCCTTTGCGTCGCTCTGTGAACTTCTTGACTATTCTCTTGTGGATAGCCGGGGCGGCCTGCGCGGGACACGATTCCAGTCGCATGTGGTGCGCCGCCTGAAAGATCACATCAAGGATCCGGTTAGTCCAGGGGGTGGAGTTGGGGGATACCCATGACCCACGTCCGTGGCTTGAGTCCTATGCCGCAGGTGTCGGATCGCCACTCGAACTCAAGTTCCTGCGCTTGTTTGAGAAGCACGGTTTTCAGCCAGCCAAGCAGGTGGAAATCGGTATCCCTGACGGGACTACCCCCATTACGATTGCTGACTTCGCGGTCCCGGAGCGCCAGCTGGCGATCTATATTGATGGTGCCTCCGTTCACTTGGGGCATGTCTCTCGACGGGATGCCTACATTCGTAATAAATTACGAAGCGCAACTCCACCATGAACAGTAGTAGAACTGCGCGCTCTAGATTTGGGACGGGGCGCATCATTGGTGGCACAACTTAAGGGATGAGTTGATGAATCAAAGCCCGCAGTCATCGACCAATCTTTGGAAACTCCTGCACAAATGAAGATGTTGCACTGTTATAATTTAACTGGTATTAGATTATTACATGAGTGCGGCTCCTAAAACAAAACTTCTTCTGGCATTTCGTAGCGGTGACCGGTGTGCGTTTCCGGGGTGTGGCAAATGGCTAACGGTTGATGCTCCAGGAGGAGGTGACCCTGTTGTCGTCGGGCAGGCCGCTCATATTGCAGGTGATAAACCGGATGCCCCTCGGTTTGACGCCGCCATGACTGATGACGAGAGAGATCACAATAACAACCTCATTTATCTTTGTGGCGATCACCACACCCAAATAGATAAGCAGGTGGAACACTTCCCCGTGGCGTTGCTGACTAAAATGAAAACTGATCATGAGTCAAAAGTGCGGGATGGAATGAACGACGCTTTTGCTGAGATTGGTTCCCCTGAACTCCGGATCGCAACCGAGTGGGTGTACAAGTTCAAGCCCGGCACAGACTTGCATGACTTCTCTCTCTTGACGCCAGATGCGAAAATTCTGAAAAACGACCTTAGCTTGGCGAGTCGGCTAACCATCACGATGGGTTTGAGTGTCGCGCGTCTGGTGAGTGATTTTATTCAGGATGAAGCCCAGATTGATGCGGATTACCCTGAACGTTTGAAGGCCGGTTTCTTGACAGAGTATTACAGGCTCCGTCATGATGGTTTCAAAGGCGATGATTTATTTGATATGATGTGTGAGTTTGCGCAACGAGGCATGATAGGGCAGGCGAGACGGTCTGCCGGCTTGGCTGTTTTGGTGTGCCTATTCGAGAAATGTGATGTATTTGAAAAATGATTTTACCTACGAAACATATTTCATTGGATAAATCCCTTCTTGGGGCTGGCGCGACAGTTCTGCCGGAACTGAAAACGCCCATGACCGTCACGGGAATATGGGAACGTGTTAAAGAAACTCCAGAAATTGGTTCGTATGGGAGGTTTCTGTTAACTCTCGATTTTCTCTATGCAATTGGGACCATTGAGTTGGCCGATGGTCTGATTGCCAGAAGGGAGGCGCCATGATTAAGCGAGTCTCTTCAAATCATGCGTCATTCAAAACCGTAGAATTCAAACCGGGCTTCAATGTGTTATTGGCAGAACGCACCCATGAGTCAACAAAACTTGATTCCCGTAACGGGCTGGGGAAATCCACTTTAATTGAAATCATTCATTTCTGTCTGGGGGCCAAGGCGGCTAAAGGCAAGGGGCTGCTTGTGGATGCCCTCAGTGGGTGGGCTTTTACAGTGGAACTGGAAGTGGGGGGGCGGTCCATTACTGCCATCCGTTCCATTGATGCACCCAACGATGTTGTGGTTAACGGGCTTCCCGACGAATGTCCATTCAGGCCCAAAAAGAAAAAAGATAAATATGTTTTCTCCGTTCGGGATTGGAATCTGATTTTAGGGGGCCTTTTCTTCGGGTTGCCCGGTGCTGATGACAGCCTGAAATATCAACCGACTTTCCGCAGTCTTTTCTCATACTTTGTCAGGCGTCAGAAAGACGCTTATTTTACACCATTTGAGCACCACGGGAAACAGGCCGAATGGGCTCGGCAGGTTAATAATGCATTTCTTCTTGGTTTGGCGTGGGAGAACGCTGTGGAAGTGCAGGTTCTGAAAGATCGGAAGAAAGGCCTCGAAGGTTTGATCAAGGCCGCCAAAACGGGCGTACTGAAAGGCTTTGTTGGGTCTCGGGGTGATTTGGAGGCCAGGCGTGTTCGATTAAGTGAAAAAGCGGGGGAAGAGGCTGCAAATCTGGAATCCTTCAAGGTACATCCTCAGTATGAGGACATCCGGATGCAGGCGAATCAACTTACGGAAGAGATCCATGTTGAGGCCAATCATAATTCCAAGGATCAGCGGATATTGTCGCTATACGAGAAGAGCTTAGCCGAGGAAAATGCACCCGTTCCTAATGCAGTAGAAAAACTCTATGCCGATGCGGGTGTTGCTTTGCCGGGCGTGGCACTACGTCGTATTGAGGATGTTCAGGCATTTCATCACACCATAATTGAGAACCGGCGGCTTTTTCTTGAGGCGGAAGTCTCCCGGTTGAAAATGGCCATCGAGGCTCGCGAGCAATTGATTAAGGCGAAATCGAACGAGCGGGCTGTTGTTATGGAGGTTTTGAAGACGCATGGCGCGCTTGAAGAATATACCCTTTTGCAGAAACGGCATTTGGAAACGCAAAACACTTTGAACTCCATTACCGCGACCATTGACAATTTAAAGTCATGTGAAACGGGCATGAGCCAATTCAAGATTGATCAGCAGGTGCTGCAACAGCGATCTCTCCGCGACTATGAAGAACGACGGGAAATTCGGGAGACCGCCATCAGATTATTTAATCGCTACTCCCAGGGGCTCTATAGCGTGCCTGGAAAACTTGTCATTGATGTTGGCCTCAATGGATTCAAGTTTGATGTTGAGATTGAACGGTCAGGTAGCACCGGCATCAATAACATGAAGGTGTTCTGTTATGACATGACCTTGGCTGCAATATGGGCCCGAAAAATTGTTTCGCCCGGAATTCTCATACACGACAGTTTGATTTTTGATGGTGTCGATGAAAGACAACGTGCCCTGGCCTTGGAAATTGCAGCGAAGGACGCGAACTCGGATGGATTTCAATACATTTGTACCCTTAATAGTGATGCCGTCCCATATAGTGAATTTTCTAGCGGTTTCGATATAAAGAAATACGTCCGGTTGACTCTTACGGATGCGGATCAAGCAGGATGCTTGCTTGGTATCAGGTATTGATTCGGTGCAGGGAAGTGCGAAACGATAACCAGACGAGCTATTCGGCGAGGTCGGAGCCATTTGCAGAGATTCACGTTTATCGTTACTTTCTGCATATGAAAAGGTGTGTCGGTGAACATTATCGGGCAGGAACATAACTGGGCATTCATTCGGGTATTATTGTTTGCAAACGGTAACTTAGGCATAACTAGGTGATCCGTCACGGATCGTCGACTGCTCCCGTCGATACATGGAGCTTTCAAAACATAATGTTAGTCAGGCCGAGTTCGCGGCTAATCTTGCTGAAAATCGTGCCGGTCTTATACAATCAGGATATAATCATGACTTTACCTTCTATCATCGCGCTCGATCAGGGAACATCATTGGTGGCTCAACTTAAGGGGTGAGTTGATGAAACAAAATCTTAAACAATCACTCGAACGTTTATATGCCTTGCGAACCTTTGGCATTAAGCCGGGACTCGATGTAACGGTCTCCTTATTGAACCGATTGGGGAATCCCCATCATGCCTTTGCCGCCATCCATGTGGCCGGGACCAATGGTAAGGGATCCGTTTGCGCCATGCTGGAATCGGTTCTGCGGCAAGCAGGGCTGCGGGTCGGCCTGTATACGTCACCACACCTGATTAATTTCAATGAACGGATTCAGGTCAACGGAGAGGCGATCAATGACGAGGAGTTGGCTGCCCTATTTGAGGATATGGAAGCCCACGCGGCTGCGGTGTCGGTCGCGGAGCGTGAAGTAACTTTCTTTGAGTTTACCACGGCCCTGGCCTTTGAATATTTCAGGAGAAAGGGTGTCCAGGTGGCGGTGGTAGAGACAGGGATGGGTGGGCGACTGGATTCAACCAACGTGGTGATGCCTCTGGTTTCAGTCATTACTCGCATCGGGCTTGATCATACAGCCTACTTGGGAACCACCCTGGCCGCGATTGCCGGTGAAAAAGCAGGGATTATCAAAGACGGCCGGCCGGTCATTTGTGGAGCAACGCCGGATGAAGCCAAAACCGTCATCCGGGCTACGGCTGGCGCCAAGAAATCCCGACTCGTCGAAGTTGAGGACGCCGTAGCGGTTCGGCGGGTGTCGCAGAATCTTATGGGCCAAAAGGTGGCAATTACGAGTGGGGATATCGATTACGGAACCGTTCCAATAAAATTATTGGGTAAACATCAGCTTGAAAATGTCGCTACTGTCGTTGCGACTCTGGAGGTCCTCGCTGACTGCAGTCCTCTCAAAATCCCTATTGAGGTGATTCGGGCAGGGCTTGCTGCGGCCAAATGGCTGGGGCGTCTACAGGTTCTCGTTCAGGATCCCCCCACGATATTGGATGGCGCCCACAATCCGGATGGTGCCCGTGCTCTGGCCGTGACCTTGAAGGATTTGTTGAAGAAAAAGAAGGTGGGGCTGATCTGGGGAATGTGTGATGACAAGGATGCGCTCGGTTTTGCCAAGGCCATGGGTGCTACAGTAAAGCGTTGCTGGATTGTTCCCATTAACTCGGAACGGAATGCGGATCCACGGAAATTGTTGCAGATCGCAAAAACAGAGGGTTGGGAGACGATGACAAGTCCGCTTCCGGAGGCAATGGAATTGGCAAAGAAATGGGCACAGGAAAATGAAGGCGCGGTGTGCATCGCGGGTTCATTATTTTTGGCAGGGGAAGTATTGTCATATGAAAAATACTAAACATATTGAGATTCTGGTTCGGGGCGTTTGTGTGAAACAGGGGCAGTTGCTTGTTTGTCAGGGAAAGGGTGCCGCAAACACCTATCTTCCGGGTGGACATGTGGAATGGAATGAGCAAGCGGCTGAGGGGTTGAAACGCGAAATTGAGGAAGAACTTGGCGTAAAAGCAGTGGTAAAGGAATTTCTCGGATCCGTAGAGCATACTTTCATCCAAAAAGGGGAGCGTCATTGTGAAATTAATTTGATGTTTGCGATGACGATTTCGGCGCTATCCCCTGGAAAAACACCCGAAGCCTGTGAGGGCTGGATTAGTTTTAAATGGATTCCGCTATCTGGGCTTGGCCGGAACCAGCTTGAACCCTGGCCGTTGCGAAAGCTGATCGCCGGCTGGATGAAGTCAACGGGAAGAGTTCCGCGCTGGGGCAGTACATTACGGCGCGGTCACTGAGATCCGGTAGAACCTGCTGGGGTGCGTCAGCGTGTTATCGGTATAGCTCATTATTCCCGTCGTTCCTGTGAGACCAGTTGCCCCTGGCAAGTTGATCCAACTACCAATGGGGCCCATGGTATCCTTATACGAAATGGTATAGTGCCGGTTGGTAAGGCCGGGCCACTGTAATGTGAATCCACCTTCAAGGCCTGGTGTATTGTTTGAGGCCCCAATTTGGAATACGCTTCCTCCGAGCAAGGCATCGGTTCCGGAAATTTCTTCCTGCCAGTTCAGTACTCCGTCATGATCCCAGTCACTATTTGGCGAAAGCACTATAAATGAGGCATAGGTTGCCTGTCCAATCCACCCGGCCTGATCTTTGGCCCACACATACATCGTATTAGTTCGATCCGTTAGGAGGCTTGAAATCAGGCCTTGCGTATTGGTTGTCCAGGTGCCTTTCGTGGTGCCTCCTGCATTGGTAGGGGCAAAGTAGTATCCCGAAATGCCAGAGCCGGCCCCGTCAGTAAAGTTTGACCAGACGCCCGTTACAGAATTTGAGCCCACTATATAGCTACCATAAGGGCTCAGTTTGAGGGTGATCCCGGCAAGAGCTGCCGAGGGAGGTGTGGCATCAATCCAGCAAGGTCCGTAAAATGCAGGTACGCCAAGGTTTCCCATTTTGTCTCTGGCACGAACCCAGCCCCAGTAATTGGTGCCGTCGGACAGAGGGGGCGGGGATCCCGTTAGGCCTGTAGTCGTATTGGTTGTTATCAGGACTGATAAATTAGTAGTTGTCCCAAATAAGTAATTGGTCACCCCACTCCCGCGCGTTTCCTGAACCGAATCCCAGCGAAGACTCATGACTGAGTTTTTAGACCAGGCATTTGTTTGATGAACGAGTGAGAAAAGATGTGGCGGGGTGGGCGGAGCTTCATTATCCACCCTAAAAGGCTGACTGGTCACCCAACTGCTCAAAAAGAGGCCATCCCAGGTGCGGACTCGAAGGAACGTGTTACTCGAATAGACAATTGCACACCCCGTGGCTTGAGAATCCCAAATGGAGACAAGGTTGTTTGTAACCACTCCTGCCTCGCTTCGGGTAAGGAGGTTGGAAAGCGGCCAGGCTTCATCTCCGATGAGTGTGGCTGAACCAATAGTAGACTGGACTGATGTGAGCCATGTGTTACGCCACACCCCGGGGATAGTACTCCATTCGATAGATGCAAGGCAGGCGTCCCCATCGGCATCGTGCAATTGGTTGGTCAGTGTAATTTGACCTGTCCCGTTGGTCGAAGTTTGCCCGGCGTAACACCAGATCAAGGTGGCGGGGGACCGTACCTTTAAATGAACGGGGATGAACGTGTTCAGATTAGTGATCGTGTTGCCGGCGATCCAAAGGACAGAGGTGCGGTCACCGGTCGGAATCTCTGCGCTGTTCAATATGGCGAAGGGCAGGCAGGCACTGCTTTTTGAGGGAACTATCACGTTGGTACTGACCGGCGTCAGCCAGGCTTGAGGCTGGATTATGGGTGAGACCATAATATCGTCGATAAACCAGCCGGTTTCCTCGGTATTATCATCCGATCCGAAATGAAAGCGGAGAATAGCTACACAGCCTTCAAACGAGGAAAGATCGAATGCAGGCTGAGTCCAGGAAGAACCATTGCCTGCAAAACAAGGGGTTCTGTCAGGCCAGGGCGAGGCCGCATATCCTGAAATTAAATTCGGGTAACCGCCAATTGGCGAAATCTGTTTGAACGAGGCCCCGTTATTTGTGGAAATCTCAACAATGCCGCCATCCCAGCAATTATTATATTTCCAGCCCGGCCGCCAATACTGACCGTCGAGTTCACATTTAATCCAATGCCGGAACGTCAGTTGTGCCCCAGGGGTTACATAAAATGGGGCAGAGTCCAGTTTAGCATGCATACTCGGCGCATAAAGAGAAGCACCGGGATCCCCGCAATACCACGCTTGTGCCCCTGAAAATGCCAGATTTGTCGAGATATTCCATAAATCGTTGGAACCAGAGTGAGTCCAGGCGCCTGCACCGTTTTCGATATCATTGCTAAAGCCGCCCCACAAAATGGAGACATTGCCATGCCAGGAGCCCACTCCTGAATTCGTCACAGACAACATCAGATTGGAAGTGGTTTCGGGGAGAATCATCGGGTTATAGCATGAAGGTGATGATTGGATTTCAGGATAACTTGGAATCACGCTATAGGGGCCGTTCGTAGTGGCGGTTAGTGGATCGGTAGCAATGATTGAATATACAAAGCTATCCCCGTTTGTACCCGGCGGGGGAATGGAGGCGGTGAATACCTGTCCGATACCAGCCGTCATGGGGGTTGCTGTTACCGGACCACCATTGCGGCTCCAGCACATGATGGTTGAGACTACTTTGAAATTATCGGTAATGATGGCTGAAACGGTGTAAGGCGCAGGAAGCGGTTGCCGGTAGTTCAGCGGGGTATGATTGATGACTGCGGGGGTGGGGACATATCGCGAGTCATTTGGATTTGTCTGATCTTTGAACTCGCTAAGATTATTAAAGCCATCGCCATCGGGATCTGCATTGGGATCGCAGGCGTTGTGCCCCAGATAGAAAATCTCCCACCAATCATTCATTCCATTCCCATCGCTATCCAAGGCTTCAGGAACAAACAGCGCTATGGCTTGGTGCGGAGTGTTCATGAGAATCCCCGTTATGGGGTTAACGGCAGGGCTGGTCAAGTCCGGCTGCCGCGCCCCATCTAAAGTCCACCCTGTAAATTCATGAAGTATGCGGCTGACGTAGATTGAGGCGGGGGCAGGCAGAGACGTTGCGATGGTTCCTGAGGCCCACCACGTTGTGGTATTTAAACGGGAATAGAGCGAGGTATGCGTCAAAGCACATTGGGACTGCCATTGCCAGGTCAACGAAGAATTGGTGGTTAGCGTAAAGGAGACAACGTTACTGGTTCCGGAGGCCGGGACGCTACCTGTCCCAAGCCAACCGCTGCAGGCCCAGCGCATGCCATTAGTCTGGGGGGTCGCGGCAGGGACACTCGCTTGAACAATTTTACCGGAAGGGCAGGCTTGCGCCCCGTAGTCAGGACTGGGACTGGAGATGAAGGCGGGCGTTCCGGCAACTAAAAGACTTACGGGGGGAACAACGGTAAAGTCAAAGGTGTTGGTCGGGGCATCAGTGGGTAGGTGTACAATGAGTCCGTTTGTGGTGGCCGCTTGAATCCAATATCGGATTTGGGTACTTTCCGGATGTTCTGGGATAAATGCTCTGAAACAAGTATTACTCACCTTATAGCAGGATGCCACGCTGAAATTGGTGGATCCATTTGCAGCCCAATAGACGAAAATCTGATTGGTATCTGTCAAAATAGAGGGGCCCACTTCACATTCGATGGGATAGCTGGCGCCACTGTTAAAGGTATTCCCGTGAGCACTGTGTACGATTCGAAACAAGGCATCAACTGACTTACGTGCGTTAAGTCGGCCTCCGGTTATCGTTTTCCCGATCAGGGAGGGAATTACATCTACCCCTTTAAGAATGGCATCCCTGATGTCTTCGGCTCGGGCCGTAGGCCAAAGGCTCCACAACAGGGCGGCAACGCCTGCGACATGAGGCGTGGCCATGGAGGTTCCGCTCATATAACCATAACGCCCCCCGTAAAGTGAGCTGTAGATATCAACGCCGGGCGCGGCGAGGTGGACAGAGTTGGAGCCGTAATGCGAGAAGGTGGCGAGCGCGTCGTAGCCATCCGTTGCCGCAATGGCGAGGACGTTCGAATCACTGTAGGAAGAGGGGTAAAAAGGGTATATATCATTATTTTGGCTATCATTACCTGCCGCTGCCATGAACAAAATTCCGAGCCCCGCATTCTCATCCAGAGCATCTTTAAACGTTGAACTGTAGCCGCCGCCACCCCAGCTGTTGTTGGTGATCTTGATATTGACTCCGCGTCGCCGTAAATCGGCGACATAGTGAAGGGCATCGGCAGCGTCGGAAATTACACCATTGCCGCTGTTATCCAGAAACTTCAAAGGCATGAGCTGGCAGTTCCAGTTGACGCCCACAACACCAATTCCATTGTTGCCCACTGCACCCATGGTTCCCGCCGTGTGGGTCCCATGGCCTTGCCCGTCCATGGGGGTATTGGTGGCATCCACAAAATTCCAACCACGAATGTCGTCGATATAGCCGTTGCCATCGTCATCCAAACCATTAAGAGTTTCTGCTGTGTTGTGCCAGATATTGGAGGCAAGGTCCGGATGATTGTAGTCCATGCCGGTATCGATGCCAGCAATGACAACCTGCTTATCACCGGTCGTAAGATCCCAGATTTGAGGGGCAGAGATATCCGCGGCCGGGGTTGGGTTATTATTGAGCCCCCAGAGCAATCCGAATTTGGGATCATTAGGAATGGTCTGTTGAGAACGGACCACGTAATCCGGTTCGACATATCGGATGAGGCCCTTCTGCTGCCCCAGGATCGTTAACAGGCGGGGCAGGGCGGCAATAGACTCGTCTGGGATGCTGATCAGGTAACAACCGGGCATTTTCATTACCTTACGAATAGTCAGGCCTTGTTCTTTTACAAGAGCCTCCAAATTCATGGGTGCTGCCTCAGGATTTAATCGTATCATGACATGGTCGGCGATCATGATGTTGCGGGACTGAATGGTTTCAGATTTTCCTGCCGGTGCTTTCATCACAAACTCCTCAACACGCCAGAGCGGGTATTTGAAGTTAGCACGAACAATCCTGACCCTTTTAATGCTGTCAGGATGACTGGTTTCCGGTGTTTCCGAAACCTGGAGTACAGGCATCCCCATTGTTGGGTCGTCAGGGATGGTCGAAACTGGCGAGGATACGGGGACGGGAGATGCGCCGGTTGTTGAGTTGGTGTTTTGCTGGTTGTTTAGCTGGGTTCGGTTGTTCAGCAGGGACTGAGTTGTGGTTAAAGAAGACTGTGGAAGCAGGGAAGAGGTGGACGAAAGATCAGTGACGGGGATTAGGATTGGCGATAGGGTGGTTCGAAAAATCCACCAACTCAAAGCCACAAGCAAACAGCCAATCAGTATGACCACCTTTAGCTCTATTTTTGCCCGGTTGTCCATATTTGTTAATGTTACTAAATCAGGCCGTTTGTTGCACGTTACATATTTTCTATTTTTAAAAAATAGTTAATCGTGGCAGCTATACGGTGCGGCACAACTATTGTATAATGAACCCGTGGAGAGAGAGTGGGGCCAGGCCAAGGCCGGCTTCCGGCCAAGATTAGGTTGCAGTTATTGTGCCCACTCTTAAGAACATTTCTCCACAAGAGGATAGGGCGACATCGGGTGGAATGAAAAGTCCATAGGTGTCGCCCGCTTATTTATGGCATGATTTGAGTTAGGATTGATATTGACTTACGCGGTTTTTAACGGCATCGTGTGCGCCCTTGCATTCTTATGCATTGGATGAATGAAGCAACGTATTTATTAGAGAGGATGTAACTATGGCTGGAAAAGGTGGAGATACCCGTGCTGGGCGTCCTGTAAAAGGGGCGTCTGACAAGAAACGACGTGAGAAAGTTCAACGCAAGCGTCTGGTAGGTCTTGGTGTGGATGCTGATAAGGTCAAGAAAATGGACGCTTCCGCAGTTCGGATCATGCTCAAGGCTCCGAAAAAAATCAAAAAGTAACGACGTTGCATATCGATTTAGCCGGCATTGCCTTGAAAACAGGCGTTGCCGGTTTTTTTTCGTTCATTTTCACCAATTCTGTGGCTAAATATTTGAATGGTGATTTATGAAGGTATTATGCGTACTCAATCATAATGCGGCGGGAGGCGATGCCAAGCGGTTATGGCCTGATGTGGCCGAGTTACTGCAAAGGCAAAGTATCGACTTTGATCTTCTCTCCGTGCAAGGTGATCTTACAATAAAAGATCAGGTCTCGGCATACCTTGATGCCGCCCCCCCCAACGCCTACAGCGTTGTGGCAGGAATTGGAGGGGATGGCACTCATTCAGGGGTGATGAATGGGATCATGCAATTCGGGGCAAGTTCCCCCTCCGCCAAGATTCCGGCGTATGCGTTCATCCCCATGGGAACGGGCAATGATATTGCTAAATCATTGGGGATCCGGCTGCGGAGTGAGTATTCGGCAAAGGACCTCCGGCGCGCCGTTTCAACCATCTTGCATGGGGCAGATTATCGGCTTGATCTGGGCCGGATCAACGGGACCTATTTTGTGGATGCCCTTACTATTGGTCTCGATTCCCGGATTTTACAGAAACGTAATGTCAGCAAACGTAAAATCGAGAAAATTCCTTTCCTGAAATTTTTGGCGCGCGGGAAATTTCTGTATTCTCTCTCTGTTGGTTCACGTTTTTTTATGCATGAACCCGTTGAGGCGGAAGTTATTGTAGATGGACGCAGTTGGTACAAAGGCCAGATGATCAATGTGGTCATTAATAATACCCGGATCTACGCTGGCGATTTTGACTTCAGCATGGATGCCTATCCGGATGACGGGATGCTGGATGTGGTTTTGTTTACTGATCACACCGATTATTTAACCCGATATCTTCTTGCAATCCGTCACAACCCGGACAAAATCCGGGACTATTCGGATGAACTTCACCGGCGTTCCATGCATATTCAAGGGCGTAATATTGAAGTCCGGATGACTCGTCATGAACCTGCCCAGATTGATGGTGAGGAGTTCAGGGAAGATTCGTTGTTCAAAATAACAATCATACCCCGGGCTATTTTAATCAAAACCCCTGTCGAACCACTATAAGCAAGCATGCTATGAAAAAGAGCTATTTAACTACGAAACACGCGAAAGACGCAAAATAGATCATGATTAATACTTTTCGCGGATTCCGCGTGTTTGGCAGTGATGTGAACTGCCTGATTTTGGTGATTTTGTTCGTGTTGATTTGTCCGGATTTCACGGTTTATGCGACGACGCCCTTCAATCAGGTCGTGATGCCAACGGATCGCAAAACATTGGATCCCGCAGTTCCGGGAAACTTCCAACCTACGGCTGCTGGCACAGTGGAGTCGGCACTATATGGATCTGTTCGGACGGTTCAAATCGGGAAGCATCTCTATCCCTCTTTTCACGAAGGGATCGACATTGCCCCCCTGCAACGTAATGGCCGGGGGGTTCCGCTAGATGAAGTCCATGCTGTGGCGGCAGGAACCGTGGGGTATATCAATCAGAAATCCGGAAACTCCAATTATGGGAACTATGTCGTTCTGCTTCATCAGGACCCCATCGGGGCGGTCTACACCTTGTATGCCCATCTCGCCGCTATTTCGCCTGATTTGCGCGTGGGGCAGGCCGTGGAACCGGGACGGCTATTGGGAATGATGGGGAATACATCTTCCGGCGCCATTCCCCTGAGTCGAGCCCATCTCCATTTCGAGGTTGGCTTGATCGTGAATGAACACTTTGGGATCTGGTTTCGCGCACAGAAATTGAAGCCGGATCATGGTCTCTTCAACGGCGGCAATTTGATTGCACTCAATCCTCTCACGTTTTTCAATCACCTGGACACTATTTCTGTTGCAGGTTTTAAAGGTCTGATTTCGGAGGTTCCTCGGGCTTTTACGCTCATGATTCAGGTTAACCACCCGTTGGATTATTTCCGGCGTTATCCGGGATTATGGGCAGGAACCCCTTTTCAGAGCGGTGGGGTTGTTATGACGTGTTCTGAAAATGGCGCCATTTTATCGGGTCGTAATGCGACCCCTGATGAGATCCGGGTGGCCTCTTCGCCCAAAGTCACGATCCTCGGCGTGGATGCCAAGGCGCTGGGACGCAACGGATGTCGTCTTATTGTTGAAGATCGCGGGCGCTGGCGGTTAGGGGAAAAAGGGACACGCTGGTTGGACATCCTGGAGTATCAGTAGCACTGTTTATCTGTGGGAAACGCGCCAGACTCCACTTCGGTTTTATACTCTTTGAATGCCTTAACCATTCGGTCCCCAAGGTCAGCGTAGCATTTGATGAACTTGGGTGCGGTACTGCCTGATAATCCCAATAGGTCATGGCTCACTAATATTTGCCCATCACAATCCGGGCCAGCACCGATGCCTATCGTGGGAACGCCCACCGTCCTGGTAATGATTGCTCCAAGTTGCGCGGGAACACATTCAATGACGATGCCGAACACTCCCGCTTCTTCCAAAGCCCGGGCATCCAGCACCAGACGTTCTGCATCTGAAGTTTGCCGCCCCTGCACCTTGTAGCCGCTCTGTCGGATACTTTGAGGGGTCAGGCCGATATGGCCGAGAACAGGGATGCCATTAGCCACAAGCGCGGAAATGGTCGATGTCCGGAAAGCCCCACCCTCAATCTTTACGGCATCGGCGCCAGCTTCCTTGAGAAATCGGCCCGCATTTTCCAGGGCTTGTTCCGTAGAGACCTGATAGGACATGAAGGGCATATCAGCTACAACCAAGGCGGACGTGACTCCGCGCGCCACAGCGGAAGTATGATGCAGCATTTGCTCCATGGTGACGGAAAGGGTCGTGGTATGCCCGAGCATGGTGTTGGCCAGTGAATCACCCACCAGCACCAGTTGAATGCCGGACGCATCTACAAATTTTGCGGTTGTATAATCATAGGCGGTCAGACAGGTGATTTTTTCACCCCCTTTAAGATGCTTAATCCGGTCGGCTGTCCATTTGGTTTGCATGACCATAAAATTACCTGATTCTCATCAGAAATTCAAACTTAACGCCGTTGAGAGAATGGAGTCGCGCGACTTTTTGTCTTCCCCGGGATTGCTATCGTAGCGCTCCTGATAGCAGATGTTAAGACTGAGATCGCGGGTGATATAGGATGCAAGACCAATTTCGGTATTGACAAAAAACACGCTGGGATCAGCCAGCTTCGGGATATATTCGACGGTGATCCAACCCAAAACATGGTCATTAAAAAGCTTTTCCGCCGTTACCGCAGCACGGCCTGCCGTATAGCCGTCTTCATTCTTGTCCTTTTTTTCCTCAACATACCCGGCCCCGATTTCGAAATTCAGAAGGGTTGTCTTGGTGCGGAGCAGGTGAAATCCTGGCGAGAGAATACCGGTAAAACGATAATCCAGTTCGGCGATGGGATCGGTCATCCAGTCGAGATTGGCGAGGGCATAAACAATCGGCGTAAGTTGTCGCTCATAGCGCAATGTCGCTCCGGCATTTTCTGTGTCCTTGCTTCCATCACTTTCCCCGTAGGCTCCGTGAGCTCGGAAGCGAATGGTATTGGCATCCTTTTCCTTTACAGTATCAACTCCAAGTGAATAACGCAGAGTATCACTGTTTCCGCGTGTCATATTCATGCCGAAGTCCAGATTTCGCCTCCAGTCGGTTGCGCTGCGAGGGGTCGCTTCGGGAGCGGGGAACCTGAGCGTGCGACCGGAAACACTATAATTACCACCAAAGCTTCCCGCCAGGGCACTCAGGACATTGGAGGAGCCCGGTTTAACGGTTCCTTTGGGTTTAATCACCGGTATCTGATTAGTGATCACCGGTATTGGATTGGTTACCACGGGAGTGACCTCGACGGGGGTGGGGACGACCTCGGGCGTAAGGTTGGTTGCGGTAGTATCCGGCGCCAACGGGATTTGGGCCAATGCTGCCCCATGGAGTGAGACTGCGATCAGGGCAGCCAAAAAAAGTTTTTGACGATTACTATTCACCGTGAGATCGACCTTTTGAGATAACGTAACTGAGCTTCTTTGGACCATTGTTGCATGACTTCCTGTTTGCGACGCGAATCTTTCCATATAGGGATCAATGCTTCCAGCGATTTTTCAGTCAGGGGCGGACGACAGAGTTCCTCCGCGAGTCCGGGATCCCGGTTCATGCAATCTTTCCAAGCTATTTTGAGGTCGGCATGGGCATCTATCAGCCACACGCCCATGAGATCGTTCAGGATATTCCAACGCCGTGTCGCAAGTTCATTGTCATAGGCGAGCCCTGAGGGGAAATCATAGGGATTAGGCTTGGGTGCGGCGGCCTCGGCGTAAAGCGCCTTGAGCACCGGCATTCGGTAAAGGTTGTGTTTTTGGCCGTTTGTTCCAGCCGACTGGTACAAGAGACGTTGTCCCTCCTCAGAAAGTGTAAATTCGATAAAAAGTTTAGCCAGCTCAGGCTGTTTGGCTCCCCGCAGCATGGCAATAGGATCCGGGCCGATAATGGTCTCCTTTTCAGGCAGTACCAGCGCCAGGGCGTCATTGCCCACTGACTTGATAACGGTCTGGGCATACTGGTCAATCACCATGCCCGCTGCAATGTCGCCAGCGGCAACCTCCCTCGGCACTGTGCCGCCTGCTTCCCCGAATCCCCGTACGTTGGCACAGATTCGCGTAATGATCGGCCACCCCTTTTCAAAACCGTAGGATTGAAGAATGATCTCATAACACATATGAACCGAGCCGCTGGAGCGGGGGTCGCCTGAGCCTACCCACGAATAATATTCCGGGCGTGCAAGATCATGCCAGGACACTGGAACAGGCAGCCCGAGCCGTTGAACCAGCGGACGGTTATATAGAATTCCAAAGGCGCTCAGGGTGACGCCAAACCAGCGTTGGCCGGGATCTAAGACGGGTGACCCGGCGCAGGTTGCAGGGATGTCGCTCAGGAGCTTAGCGGGTAACTCCGTTTGATTGAGCCAGTTTTTCTGAATCGCAGTCAGGAAGGGGGCAATCCCTCCACCAAACATAAGGTCCACACCGGGATTCCCGGGTGAGGACGCATATCGTGATTCGAGTTCCTTCATGACCTTGGAGGCACCACCGACATCAAGCCATTGAATCGCCACATTACGGTGATATCGGGTGTTCATCCATTCCGCAAAGCCCCGTGAATACTCCAGCCTGACCTCCCGGCGATGTGGCGAAATGATGGTGAGCGATTCATTAGCATTTCCCTTGGGTAGCTGGGCACCATGCCGTCCCGGCATGAGCAGGAATGGAATGGCGGCAATCAGAAAAAATAGAATGATGGCAAACCTGCGCATGATAGATTCACCACGTCTTACTCAAGTTCGGCGACCTGTCCATATTTTGGAACTGAGGAGGAAAACCCTTTTTCCTTTTTGACCGTTTCCGCAAATCGATGTGCCGTTTCAGGTTCACCGTGGGTGATAAACACATTACGCGGGGGTGTGTTGCCAAACCGGGACAGCCATTGCAAAAGCTCACCTCGATCCGCATGCGCTGAAAATCCCGAAATTTGCTCAAGTTTGGCCTTAACAGTGCATGATTGTCCCAAGAGTCGGACTGGTGAGACCCCGTTGAGAAGAAGTCGGCCTAGCGTGCCATTCGCTTGATAGCCCACAAATAGGACTGTGCTTTCGGGACGGCTGAGATTGTTCGCGAGATGATGCTTGATGCGCCCCCCTGTACACATGCCTGCACCAGCCATCACAACGACTGTTCCCTTGATGGCATTGATGGCCTTGGATGCGTCAACCGTTTGCACCATTTCCAAGCCCGGGAAATGGAAGGGTGATTGGCGATCCCGGATCAGCTGATTCATATCGGAATCAAGAATATCCATGGAATGCTCAAAAACCTTCGTCACGGTGACGGCCATGGGGCTGTCCAGGAACACAATGATATTGGGAATACATTTAGCTTTGAGTAATGCGTTAAAGTAATAAAGCACTTCCTGAGCCCGCTCGATGGCAAAAGTGGGAATGATCAAATTCCCGCCTCTTTGGGCGGTATCCTTGAGGATTTGGCACAACCGTTCGCTAATCAACTCCGTTTTTTCATGGAGTCTGTCACCGTAGGTAGATTCCATGACGACATAATCGGCAGTGGGGCAGAAATCAGGATCCTCCAGAATAGGTCGGTTCCACCGTCCGATATCACCTGAAAATATAATGGAGCGGCCATTCGCCTGGATTTTAATTGAGGCTGAGCCCAGGATGTGACCGGCATCTGTATAGATGGCCTCTACGCCATCGGCAAGGGTGACGGTCTGCCTGTAGCCGACAGGCGAAAAATGTGAGCAACACTGCTCCACGTCGTTGACGGTGAATAAAGGTTCCAAAGGACGTGGATTCGGGCGCTGCTCCTTCTCATGCCGTTTCTTTTTGAACGCCACATCTTCTGCTTGGATTTTAGCGGAATCCATCAGGACGATTTTGGCGATTTCAGCCGTTTGGGAGGTTGCATGGATGGGCCCCTGGAATCCATCACGAACAAGCCGGGGCAGATAACCGCAGTGGTCAATGTGGGCATGCGTTAGAAGAACCGCATCGATACTTGATGGAGCGACGGGGAAAGGCCCCCAATTGCGATCTGCAAGTGCACGTTCCTGATATAAGCCGCAATCGATCAACAGACGGCTTCCATTAATCTCCAGCAGATAGCGTGATCCGGTAACATTTTCAGCCGCCCCAAGAAAAGTGACTTTAGCGAACATATATATTTCCTCCTTTAATTCCTCAACCTGACTTCGCGGGAAGCAGGGTTAATAATTCGGCTACATCTTGATAGGGTTTTGCGCCGCGATCTATCAGTGTTTGTACCCATTTTTCGGCTTGACGGGTCGGGGTGTAATCCCGATTTCCAATGCCTGATGCAATAAAGACCGGTTTCCCTGCGGTTAACGCACTCTCCAGCAATTCCAGATTAGGCAAATTCCCTGTACCAAATGGAATCGGGGTTAACACCAAGGCATCGGCTTTAAAGGCCAGATCCTGCGCCACTTGAAGTGCTTCACGACTGATCGGGGAAAAGGGTTTTTCCAAGGCCAGTTTGGCACCCAATACAGCACCAATCTCGGCATCCATGTCACCCTGACTGACCACCCCGCAACTCAGCGTGTAGCCGCAGAGGGCCAGTCTGCGCAAGGTGGCTTCCCCGCAACCGCCTCCTGCCACCGCGTGGATCTGGATTCCTTTGCCTGCTGCGGCCGCAGGCAGACGCGGGGCCGCCAGAATGCTAAGACCTCCTGTCTGGGGATCCTGACTGACGCGAACATCACAATTATAAACCCGACGCAGCGTCTCTTCCGTTAGTACCATGCTGGGAATGCCATCAGCCACAATGTTCCCATGCTGCAACACGATCAGACGGCGGCTGAATTCAGCGGCCATTTGGAGATCATGGCTGATCATCAACACCGTGACCCCTGATTCACGGTTCAGTCGTTCAACCAATTGCATGATTTCCAGCCGATGATTGATGTCGAGATGAGAGGTGGCTTCATCCATGAGAATGATACGGGGTTCCTGCGCCAGAACCATCGCAACAATGGCGCGTTGTCGTTCTCCGCCGCTCAACTCATTCAGGTGGCGGTGGCGGATATCTGCCACATCGGTATAAACCATGGCCCGCTCGACAGCTTGACGATCCTGTGAAGTCGGTTTTGCAAACCGGCCCATTGAAACCGTACGCCCCATCATGACAATTTCCTCGACTGTATAGGGAACAGGAATGTCGAGTTCCTGTGGAACCACGGCAATGGCTTTGGCTCGCTCTCGGGGGGGCATCTGGCGTAGATCCGCATTAAATAACTTTACCGTTCCCGTGGCAGGTGTCAAAAGACCGGATACAATATTAAATAAGGTTGATTTACCTGCTCCATTGGGGCCCAGAATTCCAACCATTTCACCTGAATTGATCGTCAACGAAATATCCTGTAGTACCGGATGCTCCCGGTACTTAGCCGTTACATGATCAAGTTGAATAGCAGTCGTCATGGGGGGGGTCAATCAAGCCAACTCTGGGTACGGCGTCGCTTCAGGAGGAAAAGAAAAAAAGGGCCCCCAAGCAGGGCGGTGATGACACCTACCGGGATTTCAACGGCCAGGATGGTTCTTGCCAGCGCATCGCAGGCGGCCAGAAAAACCCCGCCGCCAATGGCGGCGGCGGGAATCAAGCGCCGGTGATCGGCCCCCACCAGGTTTCGCATGATGTGAGGGACAATCAAACCCACGAAGCCGATCAGCCCGGCGACCCCTACGGCCGCCGAGGCCACTAAGGTAGCCAGAAGCAGGGCGGTGATAATGGTAACCTTGACCTGGATGCCGAGGTGATGGGCCATGTGGTGGCCGAGAGTGAGGGCATTCAGTTCCCGAGACATTGCCCATAGGCCAAAACATCCGGTAACCACAACCACTCCAATGAGCATCAGGACGTTATTGGAACTGACTTCCAGATTTCCCAGCATCCACCAGAGAATGCTGTGCATTCCCTCGATGGACGATACAGAGACCATGAACATCAGGAGACTGGAGCAGACGGCGCTGACAATGACTCCGCTCAGAATCAATCCGTAGATGGACGGTGAATCCCCATTGCGTGACAAGGCATAAACAAGTGCCAGCGTGATGACGGCCATTACAAAAGCGCAAAGGGGAAGGACGTAGGCTCCCGCTGCCGCTATGCCCGTAACAATGGCGATGGCCGCGCCCAGACCTGCACCGCTGCTGACGCCCAGAATATAGGGCTCGGCCAGGGGATTGCGCAAAATGGCTTGAAAGACAACACCGGCACAGGACAACGCCGCCCCGATAATCAGCCCGCATAGCACCCGCGTCAAGCGGAGCATGAGTATTTCGCGATCCGTATTCAGATCCGGCATGCCAATGCCAGAAGGCCCCATCATGACGCAGAGCGTCAGAATAAACGGGGTCAATGCCATCATCAGCCAGAAATTTCTACTGTTTCGCATGAATTTGATTTTTAATTACTTCAAAGCCCTGCATCACGCGCGGGCCGGGTCGTAAGGCAACATTGTTATCAAACCCGTCATATACCCGTCCATCTCGGACTGCTTTAATGTGGCTCCAACCGGGCTGTCGGATGATGGTTTGACTGACAGGAGTACTGCTCGCCATAAAAAAACAAAAAATAATATCCGGATCATGAGCTAACACCCATTCGGATGAGGCTTGGAAATAGTCCCTGTTGATTTCGTCACCGATGTTTTGGCCGCCTGCCAATGCGATAAGGTCTGAGACAAATGATTTACTGCCGGCCGCATAAAAGGGGTCATGCCAGATTAACACCAGAATGCGGGGTCGATTTATGAAGGTTGTCGCCTGTTCACGGGCCGTCTGAATTTGGGAGATGAGGCTAGCCGCAAGGGCTTTAGCTTGAGGTTCCCTATGAATTAGTTGTCCAACGTGAATTATGGCAGGGGGAATATCTGTAAGGCGTTCACATGCAATGTGAACGGGATGGAGCCCCACACGGGTCATTTTACTGTCCATCATCGGGTCAGCTACATCTGTATAGAGCACCTGATCGGGCCGGAGCGATACGATACGTTCCAGCGAAGGGACACCAAAGTCACCGATGACCGGAACATTGCTCACGGCTGCAGGAGGATAATCGCAGGCTGAACTCCGTCCGATCAATTGGTTAGTTCCACCCAGGGCATAAACTATTTCGGTAATACTGGGGGCCAGAGAAATAATGCGGGGCGTGGAGGCCGAAGGAGGGGGCAGTGGGGCAGGTCTACAGCCGGATAACAGTAATGCGAAACACGTGAAATACGCGAATGAGCAGTCACTTTTCATAAATGACTTTCCGTGTCTTCAATTACAATCAGATGGATCCGTGCACCAAGGTCGGAGGGATATCCGCTAATGCCAATTTTCCCGGGGTCATAAGGCATTTCGGAAGAAATCTTGTAGATTCCTGTGGGCGATCCGCCGGGCGAACCATCGGGGCGGGCGAGAATACCAGATACCCTCGTAAACTCGTTGCTGATGGTTAGCGCCAAGCCAGGGCCTGACCAGGGTGGTGTGATTTTCAGTATTTGCCTCGGAAGCCCATCATCACGTGAGGCCGCAGCCTCGATCGTGATACGGACAGAGCGCCCGACTTGCGGGATGGGGCCGATTATTCCAGAGCCCTCCCGGCTCCAGCGGGCTGGAAGCAGGGCGTTTGTCGTCTGAATTTGGCTTCCTCGCCCCCAGGGGCCGCGCAATGCTAAGGGCCCATCATCCAGAATCTTGCGAACGACGAGGCCAGCGGAATTGGTAACGGGGACACCTTTTAGGATATCTATATCCATCACATATTTGCGGCATTCTGCTGGGAGCGCCGTTTTACTGACAATACGATCAAAACTTACTGTCTGATGCCCCAGACTTTGGAACACTACTCCGTCCTCAAGTCCTGGGTTACTGTAGGCTGTCACCCATAACACTTCCTCCTGTCCAGCGCGCTCGGTCAGCCATTGGGATAGTTTGGGATGTGCCACATAGCCAAATTCACTCAGCCCGATAACCCGCATTTTGCCGGAGGCGGCAAATGGTACGCTATAGGGATAGTAATCAAAAAAAGTGAGCCGTTGACCAATGTCACGGGAGAGTGATGCCACCCACTTGGTGGCACCTTTTTCGTGGCGGGCAAGATACGGGGCCGGCCATTGAATAAAGTTGAACAGGCCGACAATCAGCAATCCTCCCGAAAGGAGGGTTGCTGGGATATGTCCCGCTCTAGCTGCGAATAGGCGGCATGCCGTTGCCAGTGGGGGGGCGAGAGCTATGATCAAAAGTAACGTAAAGGGAATGAACCTACGTTGACTCCAGAGTCCCATGGGTTCAAAGCCCTTTAAGTAAAAGAAGAAAGGTGACAGAAACACTGCCAGCAGAAGTAAGGCACGGGAACGGGGATGCTCTTTGATGAAGAATGTGGAAAGCAGACCGGCCAGCAGAATGGAGCCATAACCCCAGCGGACACCGTCCCAATATTCAGCAAGTCCTGACATTATCAGTGTTTTACCATGCCATATTGACGAAGGCAGAGCAAAGGGGCAAAGGGCTAATAGAAGCAGTATCAGAATAAGTGCAGGGTGAGACAGGATTCGTTTAACCGCAAGGGTAATTCGATTTTTAAGTGAAGTTGGCCCCAATACCAGTGTCCCTACACCCACAACGAAGATCACCACGAACAGGCCTAAAAACCGAAGTAGGGCTTCCTTTGAAAGCCGTTCAGAGAAGTCGTTGAAATTAAAAAAATTGCCATAGGGCTGGCACCCCCAAACGGTCATGGCCCACCACGGGGCCAGTCCGATCGCAAATCCGATAAGGCTTAAGAAAATTCCTTTTCTGGATATTGAGGGGTCAATCAGGATCATGATGAGGGCGGGCAGGGCAAGGATGATGGCGACGGGATGAAAGCACACGGCGAGTCCGATGGCCAGTGGGGAGAATATTCTAAAAAGGCGTGAATGAGCGGAGAGCGTAATGCCTAATAAAACCATGATGACAAGCCCTGCCGCGACGGCTTCGGCATAATACCCACGGAAGAGGTAGGCGGGTAAAGGCGTTCCAATCAACAATACGACGCCGACAAGCAGTCCATACTTATTTCCCAGAGCCGCGCCAGTGCAAAGGATAAGCGCAAAGATCAGTAGGCCCATGAGCGGGACGAAATAATCGCCGCCCAGGGAGCCGCTCAGCACATCAAGCCCGACAGCCGCCATGGGGAGAAAAGGATAGAAATAGGGTTGAATGGAGCCGGTAATAAACGAGGTGATCTGAAATGAACGATCCCGTGTGTCTCTGCCCCATTTCCTGTATTCCAGCAATACGGTCCGGCGGAGCGGTTCGGGGATTTCAAGTAAAGTCCGGTCTGTGTCGTGAAGTTGACGGCCCTCCATAAAGGCATGAGCCATCAATCGGTAACAGGATGTATCGAGCCCGGTAAAAGTGTCCTCATGAGGGCGAAGTAACAGAAACCCGGCGGCCATAATAGAGAGCGCCAGAAGGATGTGGGTGATGAGGGAGTTGCCTCGGAGTCGCTCGCGTAGTGCCAGGAAAATGGAGGCACTTATGCCTCCGGCAATTACGATAACCAGCAGAAACCAGAATACGCTTAATGTCGTCATCCGTATCCCGCCGTGGCAATAAAGGCCGCAAAGGTCAGTAGGCCCGTTTCAATCACTTCGTTGGAAGCCCCAAGAAGATCACCCGTGACACCACCAAAGTGACGATGCATCCAGAATTTCAAGAAAAGTGCAAAGATCAAGCCCTGCAAAAGCAGAAGCAGTCCGGCTAATCCTGATGCGGCGAAACAAAACACAACTGCGGCGAGGAGCGCCAGAAGGAGATGATAGTGACGCGCTTCCTGCACGAAGGCTGCCGCTTTGCCGCCCTCCTGCCTGGCGTAAGGAAGTGAGGTGGCTAGAAAGACTTGTGCGGTACGTGATACGATAAAGGGAACCAAGGCGAGCGACCATTGACTCAGGGCGGCAAGATGGCTGAGGGCAACGGTTTTCAGGAGAAGGTCCCCGACAATCGCCATAACGCCAAACGCCCCCATGTGCGGATCCTTCATGATCTCCAGTCGTCGTTCCCGTGTGCGGCTCGCGCCCAGGGCATCCATGACATCCGCCAGACCGTCGACATGCAGCCCACGGGTGATCCAAACGGCCACAATCATGGCAATCACACCAGCTCCTGCGATCCAACCGGTTAGACTAGCCACATAAAGCGTAAGAACTACGAGCGCACCAATGAGAACCCCTATGGCCGGGAAGAAGGGAAGGGCACTCGCCAAATTGGCAGAATCCTTCCCGGGAATAGGAAGAAGGGTCAATGTTCGTATGGCTGTGACAAGTGGACGCATTTCCGAATCCTATCACGCCAATCACGGAACAAAAGCCGAAAATCGGAGAATTCCAATTTGATATTTCTAATCTGACTAATCTAGCAAGGGAGTATTATGGCGCGCTTTATTACTGAACATGCCGGTTTCGGCAAGTATCAAACGATTATCCTGCGTGACACCAAGACTGGTTCTGAAGCCCAAATTGCGTGTTTCGGGGGCTAACCTTCTGGCATATCGCGTACCCGTGAAAGGCAGGCTTTTCGATGTCACTGACGGGTTTCAGACACCTGACGAACTGGAGGCTGGCAAAGGCGGGCTGGAGGTCACAATTTCGGGGAAGAATGTGGGTGATGCCTCCGCCTTTTTCGGCTGTGGCTGGCATCCTTACTTCCGAGCCAGTGAGGACGGAATCGAAAAACTCCGGTTGGTCATTCCTAGTAAAGGCCGGATTGCTGTTGGAGACCGACTGCTACCCCTTGCGGGCGCTGCCGCCTTCGTCGACATGGAGAGCGCGCCTGATCTTGATTTCCGACCCAATCGCCCCAATGCCGGGAATGTGATTGCTGGTCGTGTACTGGACGGTGCGTATCGCGAACTTATTGCTGACAGCGATGGGTTGGCTCGCAGCTATATTGAAAACCCCGAGACCGGCCTGCGGGTATCAGTTTTTCAGGAACGTGGGCTGATGCACATTTATACCGGAGATGGCGTTCCTGAACGTAAACGGGTTTCGGTGGCATTGGAGCCTGTTGAATTTATGACTAACGCGATCAACCGCCCCGAATGCGCAAAGGATATTGTGCTGGCCCCCGGTACGGAGCGAAAATTCCACTTTGGTATCGAGGCGGGTTTATGATTCGTCACACAGTGGTATTCAAGCTCAAGCACCCCTCCGGATCACAACCAGAACACGACTTTCTTCAAGCCGCCCGGATCCTCGCCACCATTCCAACGGTCAGGAATTTTGAGGCCCTCCGGCAGACGAGCAGGAAGAACAATTATGACTTCGGATTTTCCATGGAGTTTTCATCCTCACAGGATTACCAGATCTATCCCATCTTCCTTCACAATCATCCGAAGTTCATGCCCCATCTGCTTGGGGGTTTGTTGCGGATGCCCCTCTTCAAGCAACTTATCAAACCGCTTCTTCTCTGGTTTCCCAGCCTCACGTATGGCGAAACGGCCGCTTTGATCCGTATCTTTTTTTGCTTTCATCCATGCTGATGTGACCAAAAAGACGCCTCAGAGGTAAGGAATATTTTCAATTGTTTGCTATCAACGACTTACAGCGCCAAAGCAGAAGACCCTGGAGAAGGTGGGCGCCGTGCGATGATAAATTGACATTATGACGTCATAACGCTATGTTGGCATAAGAGAAAAGGGGAACAAACATGAGCGTCGCAGTCAAACGGGCAACAGTGTATTTCGACTCATCGCTTCACCGCGTGTTGCGGCTGAAATCCGTCGAAACATCGCGAAGCGTGTCTGAATTGGTCAATGAGGCCGTATCAACAGCTCTTCACGAAGATCTCGATGATTTGGAGATCTTTCGCAAACGGGCGAATGAACCTACTATTTCGTTGGAGTCTGCCCTCAAGGAGCTGAAGCGAGATGGGAAAATATAGAATTGAGTTTAAGAAAAGTGTTCTAAAGGATTTTGACTCACTCCCCAAGAAAGACCTTCAGCGCATCCTCGTGGCAATTGAGTCGCTGGTTGATGATCCGCGTCCGCCTCAATCCAAGAAGCTCTCAGGGATGGATCAGTACCGCCTCAGGCAAGGCAACTATCGGATTCTTTACTCAATCAAAGATGACTTGCTGATTGTATTTGTAGTCGCAGTCGGACATCGCAAGGAAATCTACAGATAGCCGATCAGGGCAGGAAGATAGTGTAAAATGAGAAATCTTTTGACTGCTAACCTTACACTTGCAAACCGCATCACCATTGGGCGGCTGTTGCTCATCCCTGTCTACATTTTGGTAACTCTCTATTATATACAGAGCGTCAATGAGCATCACCCGGAAGAAATGTTCCGCTGGTTCGCCCTCATGTTGTATGTCATTACCTGCCTTACAGATGCGCTGGATGGTTATTTTGCTAGGTCTCGTAATGAGATTACACGTCTCGGAACGTTGCTCGATCCCCTGGCCGACAAGACGTTACTCATTTCCTCTCTGATTCTTTTGACTGGCCCCTGGGGACAACAGTGTTTTAACCCGCATCTTCCCCTTTGGTATGTGTTTTTGGTCATCAGCCGCGATGTGTTTCTGGTTATAGGGGCCGTTGTCATTCATGTCGCCGTGGGTCATACTGAAGTCAAGCCCCGCCTCTCTGGCAAGATCGCCACCTTTTTTCAGATGATCCTGATCCTATGGGTCCTGGGCCAGGCGTCAATTGCTGGTTTCCCGTGGCTACTTTGGTCCGCGGCCGGTTTCACCTTGGTCGCTGCCTATCAGTACATTGCGGATGGTATCCGCCAACTCGAGAAAGCCCATGCCCACAAGTAGGGGGTGACCATTTTGAGGCTGTTGATCCCTTCATCAGGAAACGCCTGATTACTTATTCAGGCATCCCCCTAAGGGAATCCGTACAAAGGCGCTAAACACACCCATCAGCACCGCGACGCCAGCCGTGGCTAGAAATACGGAGGAGTGGCCATAGCGAATCCACATCAGTCCGCCAAGAGCGGGGATGGACATCGATACGGCGTGGTTGATTGAGATGCCGAGCGAGAGTGTTGGTGCCAAATGATCTTTCTGTAGCACGATCTTAGACAGGTATGTATCTCGCGCCATGTTCACGCCGAACAGCAGGTTGTCGGCCACGAAGCACGCATAGAGTAGTCCCAGGGCAGCCGTGTGACTCGACAGGCAGTGGGCGAACCCATAGCCCAGACAGACCAACAGAATGAGGAATGAGTCTGTCAGTAAGACCGCACGTTCGCCATACCGGTCGATCGCACGGCCGAGCATCGGTTGAAATACTACGCCCAGAATGGCGGCGGCGATCCAGAGCTGGGCGAAGATCCAGGCCGGTTGATGAAATATGCGGATAAGAACCCACGGGCCGAATGTAATGAATACCTGTTTGCGGGCGCCAAAGAGAAGCGCCAATGTATAGTAGAGCCAGTAATGGTTGTTCCAAATATACTTTGGCCGTTGAAGATGTGCGTTGGGCAGGCGCATGGAAAATAGAAAAACAGAGGCGGCGACTGATGCGAGGCCGGCCAACACGAAGATTAGTCGATAACTTGCCTGCAGCCAGCGCATGGTTATCCATACGATCAAACAGCCGACGATGCTGGCCGCTATAGCCGTGGCGGAAATTTGCCCCAGACGCCGACCACGTTGGGTTGAAGTGGCGAGTTCCATGGCAATGGACGATCGGACTGGCATCATAAGATGGGCACCGGTGCTCCAAATGGTCAGGAATACGAGCATGCCAGCCCAATGAGGCCCGATAAAAGCCAATCCGAGTAGCCCGAGTCCGACAGCCAAGGCCGAGAATCCCGCGATTCGGGTCTCGGCGAGAAAGAACAGAATGCCAGCGAACAGTGCCGTCAGGAAACCGGGAAGTTCACGGGGGAATTCGAGTATACCGCGGGCATCGGCCCCGAGGTTAAACGTGTCGCTGACGTAGTTGTTGAACGTGGTTTCCATCATGCCGCCACTGACCCCCAGAAGAGCCATGCCGGCCAGGAACAAAAACAGGTTTCGCTCCAGCCCACGGCAGCGTGTAAGAAGTTGAGTAATCATGATCGCGAAAGATTACCCCAACGCACTAAAAGATTCAAACAGGTTGATCCCCTGAGTCGATGCAGCCCTTTTCGTAGGCGGCTAGGGCAGTTTCGTAGTCGTTGTCGGTTGAAGTGACTGCGTCAGAAGCGCCAGCTTGGGCGGCCATGAAGAGATCGCGGGCAGCCCTGTAGGCCTTGGTGGCACTTTCGTAGGCTCGGGTGGCATCATCATACGCTGCTGTAGCAGCGTTGTAGATTGAGGTCGCATCCGCGAAAGCCGAAGCGGCTGATTTGTGATTTTCCATCATCGATGGACGTTCAGCTTCATTCATAATTTCCCCCGTTTCATGCCTATGCCTGCATTCTACTATTGGCACTTTTAGCTGTCCAGCATTAGATCTTTAAAATTGCGCGCTTATTAGTCTGATATCTGGTATTCTGCGGTAGAGAAATCGGAGAATCAAGTTGATGCAATATAAGATACCAGAGCAGTTGAGTGAATTTCAGCGCGGGATGTACCTGCATTTATGTGAGTGGAAGAGCCGGAACATAACTCCCTTGCCGGGCAGTTTTGGCGGAAAAATGTATGATGTTATTTTGCCTGGAAAATTGCAGCAGGCCCTGCCGCATCTCTATGATCCAGTGCGGGCACGGTTCCGGGAACATCAGAATAAGTTTCACTTTAAGACGCATAAGTTTGCGGGGCACATGGCAAGTTCACAAATAGCCTCTGCCAATCTTTTCTTGCCGCTAATGGAAACACCACTGCTCGCAGCTCAAATTCTGAGGGAAGTGAAGCCGGATTTAAAATCTATTGCGGTTGAGGAATTTGACAGGGGACTCCGCATGGAATTTGGTGATGAAGGGGCCAATCGTCTGGGATCAGGGGGCCCAGGGGGCGACTGATGCGGATATCGCTATTGCCTATCGCAACCATGATGATGATCTTTGTTTGTGGCTGATTACCCATAAATTAACGGAGAATGATTTCACTGCCTGTGGTGGATATCGCAATCCTGCTAATCAGCACAAAGATGATTGTGATCGCAATGCAGCCGCCCGGCAGGGGCGGGAAAATTGCTTTCTCCATTCCGCAAAAAGGTTCAATTATTGGAGTATTACGTTGAAAAACAAAGATATGTTTCCTCCTGAGAACCTGCAGAAAGATAAGGCATGTCCGTTCAGAGGCGGGATGAATCAGCTGTGGCGCACCCAGTTGCTGGCGACAGCCATCGAGACGGATCCGAACGGCCGTTATAAAAAAGCGTTTTTTTCTGTTGTGCATCATCCCGGGAATACCAGTTTGTTGCCAGCCATGCAGGCTTTTCATGATCTGCTCGGGCAAAAGGATTGTTTCTCCTGGTTCTCGTCTGACCAGTTACTCAATGCAGCGCAAATGAGTGACAATGGTGACCTCAAAACCTGGGCTAAATGGTATCAGGAACTTTATTACTGGTAGTCGAGAAAGCAGTGTGGGGAGTATTTGGTGATTGATTTACATACTCATTCGACATTTTCTGATGGCAGCATGACTCCGGAGGAGTTGGTTGAACTCGCCGCGAAAGCGGGACTCACCGCCATCGCTTTAACAGATCATGATGGCATGATGGGAATTGATCGTTTCATGGCGGCCTGTGAACTGCAGGGGCTGCGAGGGATTCCCGGCGTGGAGATTAGTATTGAGCTGTCAGGCGGAACCATGCACATACTCGGGTATTTTATCGATCAACATAATCCTCGGATTATTGAAGCCTTGGCACGGTTACGACGGGGCCGAGAGACACGTAATCAATTCATCCTTGAACGTCTCAATAGTTTGGGACTGCCGTTGTCCTGGGAAGAAGTCTCCAGTCTGGCCAAGGAGGATGTTGTCGGACGCCCTCATTTTGCCCAGGCCATGATTGCCAAGGGGTATGTGAAGAAAAAAGATGAGGCCTTTGATAATTATCTTGGCAAGGGGAAACCGGCCTACGTCGAACGGGATCGTTTTACGATCGAGGAAAGCATCGGCCTGATCCGGGGGGCAGGGGGAGTCCCCGTATTGGCTCATCCTTGCACCCTCAATATGGGACGCAGGAGATTACGGGAGTTTCTGGCGGAATTGGCCGCAAAAGGATTGCAGGGGATCGAAGCTTATTATTCTGAGCACAGCCATGAACAACATCGTTTCTGCTTGAATATGGCGCGTGACTTGGGCTGGGTGGTCACCGGGGGCTCGGATTTTCATGGTGCCATGAACCCTCATATTCATCTTGGCATCGGCTTTGGATCCCTTGATATACCTGATGAATTAGTGGATCTGCTTTATGAGCGACGACCCAAAGATTGATGGACTTTATATCCATGTTCCTTTTTGCGATGGAAAATGCCACTACTGTGCTTTCTATTCCGTTCCTTATTGTCGCGACCTCGCAACAGCATGGCTCGCGGCAATAAGGAAAGAGCGGGATCAGGCGCTTGAGCGCTATGGCCCCTTGCCACTGACCTCCATCTTTATGGGTGGAGGAACACCGAGTATGTTGCCTATCGATCAGTTGGAACAACTTTTCAAGATTCTGAGTTCCTTCTTAACAACGCAACAACGCAACACCCTAACACCGCATCTCACTCCGGCGGAGCTTGAATGGACCAGTGAGGCCAATCCCGGTTCGCTCACCTTCGAGACGCTGGCCTTGATGAAAGCTTTTGGGGTTAACCGTATCAGTCTAGGCGTTCAGGCCATGACTGATCCCGTGTTGCGTCAGCTTGGGCGGCGGCATTCTGTCGCTGACATCTATGCCGCCGTAAATGCTATTCATGCGTCCGGAATTACCAACTGGGGATTAGATCTCATTGCCTGCATTCCCGGCGTGAGTCGGGACGCCTGGCAAAAAACACTTAAGGCCACCCTGAGTATGGATCCCAAACATATTTCAGTTTATGCGTTGACCCGCGAAGAGGGAACTCGGCTTCATCAGGATTGTGAGACTGGCGCCACTTGCCTGATGGAGGACGAGGAACAACTCCGGATGCTGGATGTGGCCGAGGCCACGTTGGAAGCGGCTGGTATCATGCGCTACGAAATCTCCAACTATGCCCGTCCCGGCTTCGAATGTCGCCATAACCTGTCCTGTTGGCGCGGGGGAAATTATCTTGGTCTCGGCTGTGCCGCTGCATCAAGGGTGGGAAACGAACGTTGGACCCATGGCGCCGATATTAAAACTTATTGTGCGGGAATATCCAATCAGGACCGCGAAACATTATCGCCACTTACTGATGCTGTCGAGCGGCTTGTATTTGGGATGAGGATGGCGGAAGGAGTCGATCTTGAGGAGATCCTGGCGACGACCGGCATGGGTCAGTCGGAACAAGGGTCGGTATGGCGGCAATCTTTGCGGCGGTTGGAGCGGGAGCATCTTGTGGCACAACCGGCCGGTCGCTGGCGACTTACGGCCAAGGGCCGGGCAATGGCAGATTACGTGGCGGTTGAATTGATGCCATGAGTATGGTATGGTCATAGTATGAAGAAGCATGCCTTATGGGAAGCGAGTCTGTTTGAGTTGATCCGTCGTACCTCGGTAGATTTGCCTGCCGATGTGGAGCAAGCACTTCGCCGGTCTTATAAAAATGAAAAAAAAGACAGTCGGGCTCGCTGGGTTCTGGATACAATCCTCGAAAATGTGCAAAAGGCGCGCGACAATGATGCGCCGCTTTGTCAGGATACGGGGAGTTTGATCTTCTATTTTCAGGTCCCTCTTGGATTTGACACCAACTTCCTGGTTGCCGCCACACGGATGGCGGTCGCGCGAGCCACACGACTGGGTTATCTTCGTCAGAATACCATTGACTCCCTGACCGGTGAATCCTGCGCCACCAATGTGGCTCATGGGGCACCAATATTCTATTTTGAGCAATGTGCCCGTACGACAGTAGATGTTCGGCTGCTTATGAAGGGTGGGGGATGCGAGAATGTTGGCCACCAATATAGCCTCCCCAATGCAGAATTGAATGCGGGGCGAGATCTTGACGGTGTGCGTCGTTGTATTCTGGATGCTGTTGTTTCAGCCCAGGGAAATGGCTGCGCGCCTGGCATTTTGGGCGTTTGCATTGGGGGCGATCGCGCTACGGGCTATGAATGTTCAAAAGCACAGTTTCTTCGAAAAATTGATGATCGGTCCCCGGTTAAAGTCCTGGGGCGGTTAGAAGAGCGCATTCTGAAAGAGTCGAAACAATTGATGATCGGCCCGATGGGGTTTGGTGGTAGCACCGCCTTGCTCGGGGTCAAGATCGGGGCATTGAGTCGCTTGCCTGCCTCCTTTTTTGTCACGATCTCATATATGTGCTGGGCGTTTCGCCGGCGTGGTGTTTTGCTTTCCGCCCGGGGAGGATTCAAAAAATGGCATTAACTCGCAGACTTTCTTATCCCTTTTCCGCAGAACAGATTGCCCCTTTGCAGGCTGGCCAATTTGTCCTTTTGAGTGGGGAGCTTTTTACGGCGCGTGACCGGATGCATAAATACCTTTTTGAGGGCGGGGAAAGCCCTGTGGATCTCAAGGATGGAGCTTTATATCATTGCGGGCCCGTGGTGATCCGGAAGGAAAGCAAGTGGGTGGTTCGTGCGGCAGGACCGACAACCTCGATTCGGGAGGAGCCTTATCTGCCCCGCATCATCAACGAACATGGCGTGCGGGTGGTAATCGGGAAGGGCTCCATGGGAAAAACCACGGAACAAGCCTGTTTGGATGGTGGATGCGTTTATCTCCATGCCGTTGGTGGCGCCGCTCAGGTATTGGCAGATCGGGTGATCGCGGTCAAAGAAGTGTATTTTGGCTCAGAGTTCGGTCCTGCAGAGGCTATGTGGGTGCTGGATGTAAAGGATTTCCCCGCGATTGTCGCGATTGATTCCCGTGGTAAAAATCTGATGAAAACAGTTCAGGCCACTTCCCGCAAGATATGGCAAAAGCTTGTGGCTTCTGAGCGATTTGAAGCGTGAGGGCGAACATGCGAATATTATTTATGGGTTCTGCTGGGTTCGCTTGCCCGTGTCTTGAAACACTGTTACGGAATAATCAGGATGAAGTCGTAGGGGTGGTTACCCAGCCGGATCGACCTAAAGGGCGGAATCTGCAGCTGTCATCCTGCCCGGTAAAAACGTATCTGGGTTCGCACCAAATTCCGGTGCTTTCCCCGGAAAAAATCAACACCAGCGAAAGTTTGGCAGCCATACGCACGTTACACCCTGATCTTATGGTCGTTGTGGCATATGGACAATTGCTCAAATCCGCGCTACTTGAGATGGCACCACTGGGCATCATCAATGTGCATGGATCACTTCTTCCAAAATATCGTGGGGCAGCGCCCATTCAATGGGCCGTGGCTAACGGGGATACTATCTCAGGTGTTACGACGATGTATCTCAATGAACGAATGGATGCCGGGGACATGATCTTGAAGCGTGAACTGCCTATCGACCCCGCCGACACCGGCGGCAGTTATCATGATAAGTTGGCCTTGGTGGGAGCCGAATTACTGAATGATACCGTGGATCTTATCCGGCAAGGGCGTGCCCCGCGCGAGGTGCAGAATGAAAACGAGGCGACCGTGGCACCCAAGCTGAAGAAAAGCGATGGCCGAATTGATTGGACGCTTCCAGCCGATATAATCCGTGCCCAGGTTCAAGGGTTCAATCCCTGGCCAGGTTCCTTCTGCGTTATTCCTGCCGATGGTGGGAAAATCGTTAAGGTTCTCACCGTTCGCGCGGAGGCTGGAACCGGTATCCCCGGGACACTAATAGCGTTAGGCGGTGAGGGGCCCCTCATTCAGGCGGGCCATGGCCGGGCCCTTCGACTACTTGAAGTCCAGCCTGAAGGCCGAAAGCCTATGTCTGGTACCGCTTTTCTTTGCGGACATGCATTGCAAGTGGGAATGCGGGCAGGCTAATCCCCGTTCGTGATTTTGTTTTATTGCGTTCGTATGGAAGGAGCGGTTAGAATGCAATAAAGGTTACGGTCAATTCATGCAACTAACTTATCGTCTTAGGCTATTTGTTCTCTGGCCACTCGTGCTTGCGACACTTTTCCTTGCAATCTCACCCTTGTGTGAGGCGCAAACGCAAACCATCCATGTCGTCATGGATAACAATTACCCACCCTATGTTTTTCAAAATAATCACGGCAAGCTTCAGGGGATTTTGATTGACCAATGGCAGTTGTGGGAACAAAAAACTGGAACAAAAGTTGAAATTCATGCCATGGACTGGGGGAAGGCCCTCAGCGCTATGCGAGCTGGAGAATTCGATGTTATCGATACGGTATTCATGACTCAGGATCGTTCCGTTTGGCTCGATTTTACACGCCCCTATGCCCGGCTTGAAGTTCCTATTTTTTTCATCAATGCCATTTCCGGGATTACTGATGCCTCCTCGCTTAAAGGCTTCTCTGTGGCCGTTAAAACCGGCGATGCGGCGGTCGATATTCTCAAGAGCAACGGGGTTAACAATCTGATGCTTTTCGATAGCTATGAGGCAGTCATCCTGGCAGCCAAAGAGCATAAAGTTACCGTGTTTGTGGTTGACGCCCCCCCGGGGCATTATTTTCTTAACAAACTTGGAATCCAGAATCAGTTCAAGCAGTCCGTGCCACTGAACGTTGGTCATTTTCATCGTGCAGTAAAAAAGGGGAATCAAGAACTCTTAAAAATGGTTGAAGAGGGCTTCGCAAAGATTTCGAAAGAAGAGTATGAGAAAATTCATACAAAATGGTGTGGCTCATCGGTGGAGGATCGTCGTTTACTCCGGTTCTTTTTAATGATTTCAGGGAGCTTGTCTTCGCTGATGTTGCTCCTTTTTGTTTGGAATCGTGTCCTGCGTAAGAGGGTTACAATTCGAACAGCTGAGTTAAAGGCCAGTGTAGAGGCTTTGAGAAGTTTGTCCATTCGTCAGGAAGCTATTCTTGCAGCCGTCCCCGATATCATCATGGAGGTAAACATCAATAAGGTCTACACCTGGGCCAATCCCGCTGGTTTGGATTTTTTCGGGGAGGATGTTATTGGCAAAGAAGCAGCGCATTTTTTCGAAGACGAGCAGGATACCTACCAGACAATCCAACCACTATTCGGGGGGAAAGAACAAGTAATCTATATTGAGAGTTGGCAGAGGCGTAAAGATGGCGAGAAACGACTTCTGGCATGGTGGTGCGAGGAATTGAGATCTGATCAGGGTATCGTCAAAGGCGCCATTTCGACTGCGCGAGATATCACGGACCGAATACGGGAGGAAGCTGAACTTCAGAAAATTCAGAATCTCACGAGTGTGGGAACGCTTGCGGGGGGGATCGCTCATGATTTCAATAATATTTTGATGGGATTATACGGGAATATCTCTTTGGCGCGAAATGAGCTTTCAAAAGATCATCCTGGCTTCAAGCCCCTGGAAGATGCGGAAAGATCGATGGGCCGGGCCATACGGTTGACCAAACAACTTCTCACTTTTGCTAAAGGCGGAGAACCTATCAGAGAAAATTTTAGTTTAGGGCTTCTCGTTGAGGAAGTCGCTGAATTTGACCTTTCTGGTAGCAACGTCATACTCTTGTGTAACACGGCGGCTGACCTATGGTTGGCTAATGCCGACAAAGGCCAGATTCAGCAGGTCATCTCTAATCTAACACTTAATGCCCGCCAGGCTATGCCCAACGGTGGTCATCTGTTTATCAACGTGGAAAACAGAAAACTGCCACCAGACGCAATTCCCGGCCTCCCTCAAGGCAACTATGTGAAAATTACGGTAAGGGATGAGGGTACAGGTATTGCCCCTCAGACTCTTCCCCGAATATTCGATCCCTATTTTTCCACAAAACAAACAGGCCATGGACTGGGACTAGCCACGGCCTATTCTATTATCAATAAACACAACGGCTACATCGGGGTTGAGTCGGAACTGGGAAAAGGCACAACCTTTACGATATATTTACCTACTCCTGCGGCACCTCAACTATCGTCAACTAAATCAGTTGATGTGGTCCCTCAGATTTTGAAATCTTCTCCAAAAATCCTCGTTCTGGACGATGATGAGTATATTCTTGCGGTGATTCCTCGCTGGCTCAAAAAATATGACTGTTCCGTTGAGACCACACTGGATGGGCTGCAGGCAATCGAGATGTATAAACGATCCCTGAGCAATGGCCCCCCATTTGATGTGGTCATTCTAGACCTTACTATCCCCGGCGGGATTGGCGGACAAGAAGTGGTGAAGCAAATTTTAACCCTCGATCCGGGTGCTAAGGCCATTGTGTCAAGCGGTTACGCTGAAGGCTCGATTATGTCGAATTACTATCTGTACGGATTTAAAGGAGTACTTACGAAGCCCTACACACAATTTCAGTTATACGCGGTATTGAATGGGGTTTTGAATTGATTTGTTATGGTACAGACTGAATCACAATGTCAGGATCGTCGGGCCGGGCTTTGATATCCACGTCATCCGTGTCGGCGTAAGATTGCCAATGCAATACGGCGGCCTATTTCGCGATAACTTTTTTGAGTAAGAACCGTATCTGCCACATGGGAATAGGGGATCTTGAGTCTCAGGGTCGGCACGCCCATTTCGGCACGCATATAGCCCGCAAAATCCTGCGTTTCTCCAAAAGAGGGGATCGTCAAGTGTTTGAACTCAGGAGCGGCAAATTCCGCCTGTAGCTCATTTTGAATGACGTTACACCACTTGATTTCCTCGGCGGCCTGCGGCTCAGTTGGCGCTTTCGATACCAGGGCGTAAACCCCATCCCGATCACAGGCTCCGGGGGCATGAAAATCCAAAGCTAAAATCGGGCGGCACCGTGCTTTCCAGCGTTCTACATCCTGTCGGATCACTCGCGATTCATGACGGACAGGGGGGGCACCCCATGCACAATTTAGGTCGAACAGGTCTCCGGATTTGCCGTAATGCCCGTTCACTACGCCATCAATATCCGCAAGAGGGACTGCCCAGATGACATAGGCTCCCTTACGTACCTGTGCCCAGTGCCGCAGAAAGCCGTCAAGAACCCAGGATCCTGGCGTTTCTCCCGCGTGCTGCCGGGCCATGATGTAGATTCCCGGCTGAGTGCCGCCCAGTGTGCCGGGGGCATTATGCAGGCGGAGAATACGGCGCCCTCCCTGGCTGAGGCCAATAGGCACAGCCTGCCAGTAGTCCTTTGAACGATCGAGCATGGCTTCAACATCGGATAGCCCATAGGGAATGCAGAATGCAATCATAACCGACGGTGAAGGATAAGGGATCGTCCACGAGATTTGGCGGCGGCCGTCAGGGGTTCGCGTTTCCTCACCTTGTTTGAGACGCGTCCACGTTTGGCCTGGCACAAGGCAGACAGGGATACAGTCCGGCGACTCAGAAATACCCGGCACAGTATCGATATACGTCCAGGTTAAGCGCACCTTGGTTTGGGTGGCTGGATCAGGATCGGTTTCCTCCAGCCGGAAGTGAAACCACATCGCCTGGGCGCCCCCACATGGATCAGAGGCGAATCGCACCTCGGGAATCTGTCCGCCCGTTAGGATTTCGATATCAGCGGCATTGCCGCCAGAAAAATGAGAAGTGGCTTTGAGACTCATAAATGGCCTTATAGCATGAAACGGACACAAACCGGAGTGCCGATTTTGATCACCTCGGTGGTCGGTTCCAGCATTCCTGTTTCTTGATTAATGCGGAAGACGATTACGGTATTGGCGTCTTGATTGGCAACCAAACAGAACTGCCCTGTCGGGTCAATATTGAAATTTCTCGGAGTTTTGATGCCGGTGTTCTGGAAGCCAATCAGCGTCAGCGTCCCATTTTTCGGGTGGATGTTATAAATGGCAATGGAGTCGTGTCCGCGATTCGAGCCGTAAAGAAATTTACCATTGGGGTGAACTCTCACTTCGGCACAAATACTCGTCCCTGAATACCCCTTTGGCAGCGTGGGGATGGTTTGTATCTCCGCAAGGTTTCCGGATTTTGCCTCATGCGCAAAGACGATGATGGTATTGTCAAGCTCGTTGATCAGGTAGGCGAACTTCCCGGCAGGGTCGAAAGACAAATGACGGGGGCCAGCTCCGGGCTTAATTTTAATCTCAGCAGGTTCACCAGACAGCATTCGACTGAATTGGGCCTCTAGCGTATAAATCATGATTTTGTCGATACCGAGATCTGCAACATAGGCAAACCGGCTATCAGGACTGAGATTAACACTATGGACATGTGGTTCCTGCTGTCGCTGGTGATTTACGCTTGAACCTGTGTGCTGAATCACGCTGACCGCTTCTGACAGTGAACCGTCATTATTGATCGGAATGGAGGCCACGCTTCCGCCCCCGTAGTTGGCAACGAGCAGGGTTCGTCCGTCCCTGGAAATGCAGAGGTGGCAGGGGCCTTTGCCGCCGGTAGCGGCTTTATTGATCAATTTAAGTTTTTTTGACTCAGACTCAATCTTGAAGGAGCTAACGGCTCCAGGATCCCGTTCGGATACCGCATAAAGAAACTTGGAATTGGGATGTATTTCAATAAATGTCGGACTGGGTGTCACACAAGAAAGGTCTGGTGCGGAAAGCCTTCCAGTTTTAAGGTAGAATGTGGCGTGATAAATGCCTTCAGCAGAATTTGGCTTGGTATAGGTTCCAAAATAAACGTCTATGGATTGGGCTGTTAATGCCTGCAAGGAAAGCAATGATGATGTCATGATAACTGTTCCTGAAAGATAATTTCCGCGTACGGGAAAGGAAGATGTCAAAAAAATGAAAGGATCGCAATCATGTTCCCGTATCCGAAGTGCCTCGAAATAGACAATTGACATAACTCGTGGTATTTTATTCGGAAATTAACATAATGTTAATGTTTATGATGAGGAGTTTGTTATTCAGATTTTTACTCAGTTTTACAGGAGATTACTACGAAGAGCAGCCACGGCTTCACTGGTTTCGTTTTTGATCAGTTGCCTCTGTCTTACGCTCCTGTATTTTGGCGGTGCTGAAGCACTTACCCGGGAAGTACAGCGAAGTCTTATTCAGTTGGCCAAAACGGCAGCGGTTTTTGTGGATGGGGATATTCATAAAACCCTCATCTCCCCCGAACAGGAAAAGAGTCCTGCTTATCTTCAGGCCGTTCTGCCTTTGAAGAGAATATTGGCGGCTCATCCTGAAATCCGTTTTCTCTATACCATGATCCTGCGCGACGGAAAGCCTTACTTCATCCTGGATGCCACTTCACCAGAGGACTCGGATCATGACGGTATTAAGGACCATTCTTCGATTATGGAGCCCTTTGACACACCTGCGCCCGCCCTTGTGGAGGCCCTGAGAACTGGGACGACAGGGGTTGATTCCGAACCTATCAAAGACCTGTGGGGAACTTTTCTGAGCGGATATGCGCCTATTCATGATTCCAGCGGACACTGTGTGGGAATTGTGGGAGTGGATTTGAAACTTCAAGAGTACAGCGAGCGCCTCTCGGGCATGAGGCGGTCCCTGCTGCTGGGTATTATGGCTGCCCTCGGTCTTGCCATGCTCAACGGACTGGGCGTCTGGTGGTTTGGTCGGCGAGTCCTGTGGGCTGAAAAGGATCACAGGAATGCCAGTGAAGCCTTGCAAATTAGTGAGGATCATTGTCGAACGCTGGCCCGGGACTACAGAATGCTGTTTGAACAAATGGTAAATGGCTTTGCCCTCCACGAAATGATTTTTGATGCCGAGGGGAAACCCGTTGATTACAGGTTTCTTGATGTGAATCCCGCTTTTGAAAAGCTAACAGGGTTAGTTGGATCAACTATTCTGGGCAGAACGGTGAAAGAAGTTTTACCCCAGACTGAGGCTTATTGGATCGAAGCCTATGGTAAGGTCGTTCTCACTGGCGTGCCCATTCATTATGAGAATTATTCTCAGGATCTTGATTGTTACTTCCAAGTGACGGCTTATCGTCCCGTGCCCGGCCAATTCGCCTGCATCATTGCCGATATTACTCAGTAAAAACATTTAGAAGCAGAGCGACTGAAGGAACAGGAGCAACTCCAGCACGTCCAAAAACTGGAGGGGTTAGGCTTGTTGGCTGGCGGGATTGCGCATGATTTCAACAATCTTCTTATGGCAATTCTCGGCAATACCGATCTGGCGATTGCGGATCTCCCCACAGGATCACCGCTTAAGCCAAATCTCTTTCAAATCAAACAAATATCTCTTCAGGCGGCTGAACTATGCAAGCAAATGCTTGCCTATTCGGGGAAAGGCAAATTCGTCGTGGAGGCCGTGTTTATTTCCCGTCTTATCAGTGATATATCGAAACTTATTGAAGTATCCGTCTCGAAAAAGGTTGCCCTTCATTATCAACTATCCGAAAAACTACCTGCTATTGAAGCGGATGCCACCCAGATAAGACAGGTAATTATGAATCTGGTCATCAACGCCTCGGAAGCGATCGGGGACATGAGTGGCTCTATCTCGCTCTCGACGGGGGTCATGTACTGTGATGAAAACTTCCTGCAGGGCGCTTATCACAGCGAGGCCTGTTCGCCAGGACAATATGTTTATCTGGAAGTGTCTGATTCCGGATGCGGGATGGATAACGAGACTCAATCCAGGATTTTTGACCCCTTCTACACTACAAAATTTACAGGCCGTGGGCTCGGGCTTGCTGCCGTGATGGGAATAGTAAGGGGCCATAAGGGGATGATTAAAATTATAAGTGAGCCCTGGAAAGGTTCAACGTTCACAGTGCTATTTCCCGCATCTGGAGCAATAGTAGCTGTTGAAATGCGAGGTCCTGCGGCCCCCGTCTGGCAAGGATCCGGGACGATCCTGCTGGCGGATGATGAAGAGTCGGTCCGGTCTGTGACCCGACGCATGCTGGAACGAATGGGCTTTAGCGTTCTTACTGCAACGAATGGAAAAGAAGCCGTACAAGTATTTGAAGAATCCAGCGATAAACTGGTTTGCGTACTTATGGATCTGACGATGCCTTACATGGATGGGGATGTGGCATTAAGCGAAATGCTCCGGATCCGAGCCGAAGTTCCAATCATTCTTTCGAGTGGCTACAATCCCCAGGAAATTGAAGCACGTGCTTTGGGGAAAGGCATGGCGGGCTTTCTTCAAAAGCCCTATCAACTGACAACCCTTTCTGAGACCATCCGGGCGGTTATTACGCCCCGTTCCTGACAGTTCGACTTCAATCATTGATTTCATTAGTACGATCTTTTACTTTCCTGCACATGACTACTTCAAACCTTATTCCAACCAGGCGGTTCGGACGAACCGAACTTGAGATGCCTGTACTGACTTGTGGTGGTATGCGATTCCAGCAGTCCTGGCAGGATACCGATGATATCACGACTGAAAATCAGAAAAATCTCGAGGCCACCGTCCAGAGGGCCTTCGCTCTCGGGCTTCGCCATATTGAGACGGCCCGCGGCTATGGTTCATCTGAGGTTCAGCTAGGACGTGCCATCAAAACTTTGCCCCGTAACCAGTTTATTCTCCAAACCAAGGTCGGGCCGGATGCCAACTCCGACATTTTTGCGGCACAGGTAGAGCTCTCACTCAAGCGACTGGGACAGGAACGTGTGGATCTGTTGGCCATCCACGGAATCAATAACCAGGAAATTCTCGAAATGGTTTTGCGCCGGGGCGGATGTCTGGATGTGGCGCGCCGGTTTCAGCGTGAGGGGCGGTGTGGCTTCATCGGATTTGCCACGCATGGACCGCCGGAAGTGACCGTGCGCGCTATCCAGACTGGTGAGTTTGATTACGTCAACTTGCACTGGTATTACGTTAACCCATTTACCTGGCCAGCCGTGCAGGCCGCTGCGGCCCAGGATATGGGGGTGCTCATCATCAGCCCCAACGACAAAGGCGGCAAACTCTATGCCCCGCCTCAAAAGCTTGTGGATTTATGCCAGCCCCTGTCCCCAATGACTTTTAATGTCCTCTACTGTCTTGCCCGACCGGAGGTCCACACGTTAAGTATCGGGGCGGCTCGTCCGTCGGATTACGACGAACATGTTCGTGCCATGTCCAGACTGGGTGATCAATCAATACCTGCTGCCATCGCCGCCAAACTGGATGCCGAGTTAGCTCGGGTGTGTGGGGCTGATTGGATGGCTCGCTGGCATGTGGGCTTACCCGAATGGGAAAAGGTCCCGAATCAAATCAATCTTCATGAGATCCTGCGCCTATGGAATTTTGCCCGTGGCTTGGATATGGCGGATTTTGCCAAGATGCGCTATAATTTGTTAGGGCAGGCAGGGCACTGGTTTCCGGGCCAAAACGCCGCCCATGCTGGTGAGCAGGACTTGTCAGAAGCCTTGAATTTGAGTCCCTTCGCCAGGCAAATTCCCGGCCTGCTAACCGACGCCCACAAAAGTCTCTTTGATCAACCCGTTCAACGGCTAAGCCAGTCGGAATAAGACGGTGAACCCCATCAAACCCGTTTATCTTCTCGCAGGAGGGCCACACTTCCGCCGTGAATCACGCGATCCGCTGATTTCAAAAATGCTTGGGGATACCGATCTTTGCAAACCGTCCGTTGCATATATCGGAGCTGCCAGCGGCGATGACCTCCATTTTTTCAAGGCAATCAAGAACCTTTTAGTGCAACACGGTGCGGGTCGGTATTGATCCATAAACGGTTTCAGGCCGGAGCCCTATTGGCTGGACTGTCGGCTGGCAGCATTCTGCTTGCTCAACAGTGGGTACGATGGCGTGACCCGATGGGGAGATCGGTTACGGGATCCCCGCCTCCATGGGACTCTGCATCCACTTTGACTACCGTATCGAGGAGATCGGGGGTAGGGTGCATCGATATGTTTTCAGAAACGGGCAGGTGGATTCGCTCTAGATCAGATTTATGCTTTCAAAATCGTCGAAAATAATGAAGATGGTTCCTTGGTTTTTAAAAAGTGAAGTTAATCAGATGATTCTGCTGGCTCGTGACGCAGCAGACCAATTTGCGAAATGCCGAGGGATTCCCACCATCTCCTTTTAACGTGTCAGTCCCTTGAAAGAGGAAAGGGGGAACGGGGCCGCTGTTGGCGTTGACTTGAATCTTTTCGTATGCCATATTGTGGGGCGATTTTTCCAACCTTTTACCGCGGAGTGTTATGACGCCTATTATCGAGAAGTTGCTGATTATTCAAGATCACGACCTGCGAATCTTGAAATTTGAAAAAGAATTGGCGGACATTCCGTTACGGAAGAAAGCCATTGATTCCATGCTTGATGAGCATCGGCAGGCCGTTACGGCTGCCAAGGAAGTCTTGAAGACCCGTCAGGCTGGCATCAAGAAATGTGAGCAGGAGATCGAAGCTTACCGCGACAAGATTCGCAAATACCGTGAGCAGCAGATGCAGCTCAAGAATAATCAGGAATTCCGCGCCATGGAGAACGAAATCACTGGTGTGGAAAAACTGATTCGGCAATGTGAAGACAAAATCCTTGAAATCATGGAGACCGTTGAGTCCGCCCAAGAGGATGTCAAACTGCGCGAGGATGCGCTTAAATTGGAAGAAAAGGGCGTCAGCCATGAATTTTCGACCATCGAAGGGCGGGGGAGTGAGATCAAAGGGGAACTCGATCGCGTGAAACAGCTCCGGGCTGGATACGCAGCGGATGTGGACCCGGTTCGCCTCGCTCAGTATGACCGTTTTTTTAAGAACAAAAAAGCAAAGGTTCTTGTTGCGGTGGAAGACAATGGTACTTGTGGAGGTTGTCACATGAAGCTGCCACCCTATATCTGCCATGATGCCAAAAAGCAAGCGGATGTTGTCGCCTGTGGTTATTGCGGGCGAATGTTGTATTGAGGTTGTCGAGGTTGTGATGTTGAAAGGCAGGGGGCGTTCGGTCGCTCCGGTTTTAGCGCAAGCGGATCGGGGAGGAAAGTCCGGACTCCATAGGGCAGAATGCCGGTGCTTAATAAGCCCGGGGGGCTCTTCTCAAAGGGAGTTCACGGAAAGTGCCACAGAGACTATACCGCCGCTGCAGACCTGAAAAGGAACGTTGCGGTAAGGGTGAAAAGGTGGTGTAAGAGACCACCGGGCGCGCAGAGATGAGCGTCGCATGGCAAACCCCATTCGGAGCAAGATCAAATAGGGAACCTGAGGTGGCCCGCCTCGTGTTGTCGCGAAAGCGGCACGCGGTTTCGGGTTGATCGCTTAGATAAATGACTGATCCCGTTCGCGGGAAACAAAAGCCGGCTTATGCCCTCTGCCTTTCGATATCAGAATGTTGCCAAGTGGACGATCGGTCTGACCGTCTCAGCAAGCTCCTTGCTTGCTCTTTATTTCTACCATACAGGAAGTTTCGCGCCTGAAGCTGTTCCCATGTCACTCCAAACGCCGGGGACGGTAGTGACTCCCATTCGGATCAGCCTCACAGGCGAATTCTGGAATGCCATGCAAGCTCGCCCGGATAAATCATCCAGGGCTGTAACCGGCGGATCATCCTTTGATCGCTTCAGACTCGCCGGAACTTTTTCAATTGAAGGGTTGGGGGTAGCACAACCTAAGGCAATTTTGGATGATACCTTGAAGCATGACCAGTTCATTGTGGCCGAGGGAGATCGCCTGGACGATGTGACGATTAAAAAAATCTTCTATGATCATGTCATCCTGGATACCCCGTCGGGATCAAAAGATATTTGGATGGAGTTTGCCGGACAATCTCAGACCGGAAATGTGTCAGTGGTCAGCAATCAACTTGTTACCGCTACTGGAGGAACCAACAGGTTTGGCTGCGCCAAGGTTCAGGATAATCGATGGCAGTTCAGTCGAAAACCACTTCTGGATTACTATCAGGAATTGCTGGATGAACCCGACCGGATGGTGGCGGTTTTTGACACGATGAAACCGGTCCGTGATGAGAAGAATAAGATCACCGGATATGTCGTTGGTCTCGAAGGTGAGGAAGACTTTTTTTACGCTGTAGGGCTTCAGCAAGGTGACATCGTTCGGGCGGTCAATTCCGTCCCCATGACGCATCGGCGTCGGGCCGAATCTTTCATCGATCAGTTCCTTAAAGACTCGTTGAATGCGATCGTTCTGGAAGTCGAGCGTGGTGGCAAACTGACCAAGCAAGTCTACCAGATGAATCCTTGATGATAACTCCTTGCATCTGGCAGGGAAGTCCGATTAACCGCCAAACCCCTGAATTCCGATAATTTGAGCAATCCTTAGGAATTTCAGGATTTCTCGCCCCTCTGTAGTAGACATAAGATATATTATGCGACGTTGTTCATAACCTGTCATAGACTGTTAAAAGGCATGAATGAAGGAGTTCGCGGCAGGCGTGCAGCTCGCTTAAAAATTTTGCATTAAATCGATCATGAGGTTGAGCATTGAAATCTAAACCCAAAAGGTTTAGAATAAAAAAAAGTTTAGAACAAAAACATGTACGAGAAACGCAAAACGATTATAAGTAGTAAAAAAACAGGTGAGTCCGCCATCGTACAACTCAGGATCCGTGATTTAAGTCAGCTCTTTAATTCGATGGATCCTTCGCCGTTTATCGATAAGGATCTGGCAGACGATGCTGAATCATTTATTGAAGGGTGGGCACTTGAATTTCCGGTAAATACGCCCATCACCTTGGTAGTACATTTGGAACAGCCGCCGGTACTCGGCGGGCCTGACCCGCGCCGGTTTACGGAGCTTGCGGCTCGCAATTTCTTCCAAAGTAAGGCTGATACGACCCGGCGTGAACTTCGCCAGCTCATGAGAACAGGCCAGATTAGCCTGATCATCGGCATCGCATTCATGGCACTATGCCTCACCCTTAGTAAAGGGATTACCCAGGAGTTTCCCAGCTCGACTACAGCCGAGTGGTTACGCGAAGGCTTGGCGGTCGGGTGCTGGGTTGCAATGTGGAAACCCATCGACATCTATCTCTACGGTTGGTGGCCGGTCTTGCGACGTTTGAGAATTTACCGAAAAATGAGTCGTCTTCACGTGGAACTAAAAGTCAGGGTTCCTGCGGCTCAGGGGGTGACAACGTCCCCTGCCCAAATGGTTTGAACCATGCCGTCGGGCAAGCGGAGTAACAACTCCCCATTTTCTCCGAATCCAGCCAGGGTTCCTTGAATGCGGTTTACTCCATCGCGAACGGCCACGGGCGTATGAAGCCCTCCGCAACCCTCGATCCAGCGCTCTCGCAAGCCGGAAAACCCATTTGCATCCCACCGAGCTAGCCAGAGAGGAAGATGTTTGGTGAGCAGGATCTGTAATGTTTCCGCAACATCCCACTCAACACCCGTTTCGTTCCGTAGAGAAGTTGCAGGTTGATCGATCTGAGCAATTTTATCTGCGGTCATGTTGACATTGAGCCCGACCCCTAGTACCACCCCATCATCCCCTGCCCGCTCCGCCAGAAGCCCGGCAATTTTACGCCCATTGACCTGAATGTCATTGGGCCACTTAAGGTTAGAATAAATATTGAAATGATGGAGCATTTCGTCGATTGCGATAGACATCGCCATGGTCAGGGATGGTAACCGGAATAATCCGGCGGTGGTACGGTGATACAAGGAAAAGAGCAGATTGCCGCTTGAGGAAGAAACCCATTTTCGATCCATTCTGCCCCGTCCCTCCGTTTGTGTTCTGGCTGCCCAGACTGTTCCTGATGGTAACGCGGTGTCGAGGCGAGCCTGCTCCAGTAAACGGGTATTAGTGGAGTCTACTTCGTCAAACCACTGAACTTGGAATTGTAAGGACATATGTTCCTGTTTTAACTGGTCATGCACGTGAATAATCCTTATAGAGTTCCTGTCTTTACAACAATTTTTAATCAAAAGGGAGTTTTAATGGACACATTAATTGGGCAAGGACTCGTATTGATGCTCCTGGGCATGGGGATGGTTTTTTCCTTCCTGATGTTAATGATCTATATCATGAATCGGCTTGCCGCTTTCTTTATTCGTTTTGGTCATCATTTCCCTGATGCTACTGTGACTCTTGCTGTCACCGCAACGGGACCATGTGCTGAACCCGAAATTGCGGTAATACTTGCTGCCATCCGCGCCAAGCAAAGGAAATAATTCAATGGCTTCCAAAATCATCCATGTCATGAACACGACCTTCCGCGACGGATTCCAGTCCGCCTTCGGAGCCCGCGTATTGACTAATGACTTCATTCCAGCGATTCATGCGTGCCGCGACGCTGGCATGACTCACTTCGAGGCTGGTGGCGGGGCCACATTCCAATCCCTCTTTTTCTACTGCCGCGAAAACGCTTTTGACATGATGGATCGGTTCCGGCAGGTCGCCGGGCCGGATGCCGATTTGCAAACTCTCTCGCGTGGGATCAATGTCGTAGGGCTAGATTCCCAGCCGCGAGACATCATTAAATTACATGCTCAATTGTTCAAAAAACACGGCATTACGACCATTCGTAATTTTGACGCCCTGAACGATGTCAATAATCTCATCTATTCCGGGCAATGCATCCATGAAGCCGGGCTAAACCATGAGATCGTGGTTACCCTGATGGAACTGCCTCCCGGCTGTGTTGGGGCACACACCGTGGAGTTTTATCAGAACTGTCTTGCGGATATTCTGAAAGCTGGTATCCCTTTCAACAGCGTTTGCTTCAAAGATGCTTCGGGCACCGCAACGCCACAAAAAGTGTACGATGCGATCGGTATGGCAAGGCGCCTGCTGCCAGAAAACACTAAGCTTGTCTTTCATACCCATGAAACAGCCGGCTGCGGAACCACCTGTTACAAGGCCGCAATTGAAGCGGGTGCCGATCAGGTTGATCTCTCGATGGCGCCTATCTCAGGAGGAACCTGCCAGCCGGATATCGCCACCCTGTGGCATGCCCTGCGCGGCACGAACTTCGAGTTGGATGTGGATATTGATAAAGTATTGATTGCCGAGAAAGTCCTGGGTGAATGTCTGGCCGACTATTTCATGCCTCCGGAAGCCAAGGCGGTCGAGCCTCTGATTCCCTGGGCCCCGATGCCGGGGGGAGCTCTCACGGCCAATACCCAGATGTTACGTGATAACCACCAGATGGATAAATATATGGATTGTATCCGTGCCATGGGTGAAGTCGTCCGGCGGGGTGGCTATGGAACCTCTGTAACTCCGGTTTCACAGTTCTACTTCCAGCAGGCTTTCAATAACGTCATGTTTGGGCCATGGAAGAAAATTGCTGAGGGTTATGGGAAAATGGTGCTCGGTTACTTTGGCAAAACGCCCGTTCCTGCCGACCCGGAGATTATCCAACTCGCCTCTGAACAGCTTAAACTCAATCCGACCACGGAACATCCCCTTGATATCAATGACCGTAATCCCGAAAAGGGAATTGTAGCCGCGAAAGCCATGCTGACCGCGAGCGGAATTACCGAAATATCCGATGAGAATATTTTTATTGCTGCCACATGTCAGGAAAAAGGTATCGCCTTCCTCCAGGGTAAAGG
>Ga0194053_10000074_pt1 | contig 71862 bp, 47 predicted proteins | sample SepL228m_MetaG_FD_161684 | JGI IMG/M metagenome (GOLD analysis project Ga0194053, IMG submission 161684) | Anoxic zone freshwater microbial communities from boreal shield lake in IISD Experimental Lakes Area, Ontario, Canada - Sep2016-L227-8m | ecosystem: Environmental > Aquatic > Freshwater >...
TGCTTGCCTCTTCGTGCAGTCGCACTCTTTGTCAAAAACCTTTCTGTGCCACTCCTTGAACTTGTCGCCGCCAATCGGCCCGACCGTTCTTGCTATGGTATCCCCCACCCCTGAATCTCCATCAGCCTTTACGAGCGAGAGAGCCCGCGCCCAAAGCGGCCACTCGTCGCGCGGGACTGGCCGGTAGTCGGGATGGATGTAGGCTTCGTTCTTGGCGAAGGCGTTCTGGTAAACTTCCCTACCCATCCGGCAGTCGATGGTTAGGTTGTCGCAGAGGTATTTCGTAACCTCCTCATCTGTCGGGATCGGAACGCCGTTGGATAGGCAATGCCGGGTGATTGAATTCTTGAGATTGGCATACGCCGCTACTGTCACCTCGTAGTTGGTTTCCTTGACGAAGTAGCTCCACCGCTTCTCTGGCGGGGAAACACTGGTGTCTCTGATTTTGAGTTGGTTCATGTTTTAAACGGAACCGCCCTGTTCAGCGCATCCCGCCGTTTGGCGCACGGGCTTTCCGGCTTGAGCGTTCCTGTCTGGTCGAGGCAGGGCAGCTTGAGGGCGACAGCTATCGGGTGGGCCAGCTTTTCCACCACGTCGCCTAGTCCGCGTATCGGGGTTCCCGTGTTCGTGAAAAACTTCATGGTGGTGTCGGGCACTCGACCGAGACAATCGAGCATGAGGAAAACCATGTGTAATGGTTCTGGATCGCCGGAACGTCAATGGCTCCGATGGTGCAAGCGACAGTCGCGCCTTCCGGCTTATTGGCGTTGAGCCAGCACAGAATCGCCGCGATGTCGCACCGGCCACAGTTGTCAGTCAGCATCTCTCCCCACGCCTCGGCTTGGAAAATAGGCAGCGTCTGAGTGAAAGTCTCGTTCGGTGCGTCCGTGCATGGGACTCCCGACTCGCATGTCGGGACGAGGTAGTGTCCCTCCCCGTCCTTCGCAAATTCGCACCGGCCAAACGTCAGGGTGACTTGGTAACACTGGCCCACGGTTAGCCCACTGAACCACAGCGAGAGGCGGCTCGACTGCCCCGACCTAGTGTTCGCGGAGCAGGAGGACGCATCCCATGCCAGCGGACTGCTGCCGGGGGCAACGCATCCCGACCCGGAGTATTTGATGAAGGACGAATCATCGTCGCAGCAAGCGATGCAGCCAGATTCAGTATTAGGATCGCATGGAACGGCTGGGCAGAGAACGGAAAGCAGGGAATCGTGGAGGGTGATCTCGTCGGATAGGGTTTCTGTAACCGTGATTAAGCTTGAGCTCTCACCAAGCCACCCATTTCCGTTTACAGGAGTTGAAGAATAGGGGCTGTTGATGACAAGCTGCATTGACGTTTTGCTCTTTGTGACTGTAACATTAGGACCAGAAACAGCTCCTCCCACTCCATTGTAATACGGGGAATAATCCCAACTACAATACCCAGCGGGTTCGCTCCAAGGAGTCGGATCGTGAATAGGATAAAATCCGTTGTGTGTGACAGTTCCATTCCAAACTGCAAGGCCATCTACCAAGGAAAGATTTGATTCGCAAAAATCATCTGTCTCAACAGCAGGGGGAGGGTTCTCGTATTTGGAAGAACTGGTAGATGTTCCTGTTGCGGCAACCAGCGTCGGGGAGCACTCAACATACCTGTATGTGATCTCTGCGCTAAGAGTGGATGACCATGTTGCTCTCTCAAATGGATCTCCATCCATATACAGCTGGTAATATCCGCTTGATGCTTCCGTGATAACTACGGTTCTAGTTCTGTAAAACTTCGGCGGGCAGCTTGTCTCCACCTTTGGCTGATAGCCTTCGGTTCCCAGCGTCCCAGATTCCTCGCATGTGAACTCCGCATACCCGCACCCGTCCCAAGTCAGGTATCCATCGGAGCAGAGAGAAAGCGGGATCGTGTTGCAGGAGACTCCACCGCAGCAGCATTCCATAGCTGGCTGTCTCGCGCTTGTCATCAGCGGCTGCTTCTTCCCGGAGATGGTGACGTATTGCGGCTGGCTCATGGGCAGGCAGAGAATGGAATGTAAACTTGCGATCCGTCCGTTCTTTGGAGCACCAGAGAACCCGATTCCGAGTCCCACCAGGCGTTATTGAAACTCGCCAGTCCGCCCGCAGGAGATTGTGGGTCATTCCCGCTTGATGTGGTGGAAGTGCTTCCCGCATCGCCACCACCGCCGCCAGGCATTCCGGAATCATAACGTGGGGGAAGCGTGTCGGCAGGCTGGACTTGCCCGCCATCTCCCCTGCCCGTCATTTGGGGAAATGGCATTCCCGCATCTGAGGCTTTCGCGGCCCGCAGGGATTGCATCAGTTGGTCTTCCTCAACCATAAATCAAACGGGCCATCCGGAGTAAACGCCGGAGGCGACATCGCTGGCCAGCATTCCAGTTTTCACGGCGATGGCTTTGAGTGTTACCGATGGCCCTGGAGTCCAAATCCCTCCCGGATCAACCAACAACGGGAATGGCGCGGTGTAGAGAGTGGATTCCGTTGTCGGGTCGGTTCCGTCGATCGTGTAAAAAATATCTGCCCCGGAGGTGCCGGTTGTTATTGTCACTGTCGGGATGGACGCGAATCCGCTCCCCGCTGCCGGTGAGAATGTCGGGCTTTCCGCAATCGGACCGACATTGAACACGGCGGTCGCCACCGAGCTATCGACATTCGCCGCCTTCACGGCGAGCGCTTTGATTGTCGTCGTGACGACCGTTACGCCCGCCACCAATGGGATTGGCGTCGAGTATGTCGGGGACAAAGCTGTGGGGGTTGTGCCGTCGATGGTGTAATGGATCGTCGCGCCGGAGGTGACCGTCGAGAGTTCAACTGCTTGATCCGTGTCGTAACTTCCAGCAGCCGGGCTAAATGTTGGCGTTGCGACTGTGTTCATCGGCTGGATGACGTAGGTTTCAAACGCGATAAGGCTCGGCTGGTATCCATTGCGCGGGGTTCCTCTGGTGATCGCGGTTCTATAGGCTATCGCCCGGACCAGGATCGTTTGGATCGCATCCGAAACCACCAGGTTGATCGGGCCCGTGTAAACCGTCCCATGGTTCTGGGTCGGCTGGGAACCATCGAGCGTATAAACGATCGTTGCACCCGCGAGGTCGCAGGAAAGCACAACGGTTTGTGTCCCGGTATATGTGCCGGACGGAAGCGAGAATGTGGGCGCATCGGCCACGGGATCCGAGGACGGCTTGTTGATGACGATTTTGTAAACGTCATTCACATAGAGAGCTCCGCGCCAAAGGGAGGAGCTGACTTTTGCGATGATCTCTGTTCCGTAGGGGATCGCGCTGGGGATTGTTGCCGGCACGTTGACCACGATGTCATCCATCCCGGAAACGATGATATTGGGATCTATATACCCCCCTCCCGCCATTGCTCCCGCCAAAATCCAAGAGAGTTTTTTTCCAATCGTAAAGGTCCATGCCGGATGGATGCAGTGAGGGATTTCCACCGCTTTGAGCCGGTTGGTGATATTGATGGTTTCGCCAGCCGTTGACGGGTTGTTGTAAAGCGCCAGCTCCACGGATCGGGCATACGCCTCGGGAAACATGTTGTATTCTGTTTCTGTCGAGCTGGACATGGAAAGCGTGCGAGTGACCGTGGCGGAAAAGTTCTTGGTGTAACCGGATTTCAGATCGTAGTTCAGCGCGAAATCGGCTACCACGACATCAAGGGCGCTCAGGATGGCTCTGGCGCGGCTCTTGGCTACCTCGGTCCCTCCTGATAATGCCGGAGCAAGCATCGCCTTAAACTGTTCCACCCACAGCGGAATCAGTTTTGTGACAACGGGAGTGGCGGAAATCTCTGCCGGGATCGGGTAGCTGAGAGGAGCCCTGAACGTCCAAGACTTGCCGATGATCGCCGCCGGAAACGTGGAGACGATCTGGACGCGCAGGTTGGCGTCGATGTCCTTGTATTCTGTTACAACCAAGTCCGCGCCGCCCGTGCCGCCTGTCCTGCTTGGCGTCTGTCCCGTGTTGGCAACGATGGTCTTTTGCGTGTAAATGAAAGCGTTGATCTCCGGGATGTATTCCTGCTCGGTCAACGTGTGGCCGGGGAGCGTGGAATATGTGCGGACGACCTGCACGTATTCGTTGCGGAGCGGGTGCTGCTCTGGAAGCTCCACTTTCTTCTGAGACACAAGCAGCGCCGATTGATTCTGGACGACAGCAGTTGCCGCCGCGCTTGTGCCGTCTCCGGTTATCGTGACGGTTGGCGCAGATGTCACGTCCGCCCCTTGGGATGTCAACACGAGGGAAACAATCTTGCCATTCGAGATGACCGGCGTAACGGAAGCCCCGTTGTTTGTCGTCACCGTGGCCGCTGTGTATCCGCTGCCCTGATTCGTGACGTTCAGAGCGATGATCGTCTTGAGGGGAGAGAGCGCGGCGAGGGAAGGCGTGGCGTTGTAAACTTCCCGGCGCACGGTATAGACGCGGGTGTATCCCGGCTTTGCCGTGTCCTCTAGCCCGTAGCTGTCCTCGCTGTTGTAGGTGTCCTCGCCTTTCGGGTCTGAGCCGAAAATCCAAAGAACGTATTGGTCGCTCTCACGCCAGCGGCTTTCGCGCACAAAGTAGAGGTCCGGGAATGCCGACATAACCCACTGCTTTGCGTCCCGGATGCTCGCGTATGGCATCCCGCGAACCGGCGTCTTGTATGCCGGGTCCGTGCGGTCAATCAGTTCGGTGAAGTAGCCGGTAGCAAAATCCGGTGTCAGGTATTCCTGAACCGGCTTACGTAGCGGAGGGGAGATGAGTTTTTCCTGTGCCATGTTGGTTTACCTTATATCGGTTTGACTGACTCCTTCAACGCTTTTGATTGTGAGCGGTTCGTCTTGGCCGAGGCTGTTGACGGTCTGCTCGTAGGTTTGCCAGTCGAGTCCAATAATCCCGGCGAGTTGCATTTCGATTCCTGTGGCGATCATGTGCTCGCGGAGGTATGGGCAGTCGGGCGCAAACCCTGGTTCTTCTGTATCGGAGTGGAGCCCGTCCATCCGTTCCCTCTCGAATTGCTCATCGAAGGCGGTAATCTCCGGTTCGGTGAGCCCACGCCTGCGGGTCAAGAACTCTTCGACAAGTTCATGCACGGTAACAAGGAACTCATAGGCTTCATTGCTCATGTCTGATACGCGAACGTGCTTCACGCCAAAAGGATCAATCCAATAATCCCCCACGGTTTCCATGCGCTGCGCATGATGCGGGACAACCTCAATCATAGTTCGCCTGATCTTCATATCGTCTTGAGCAAGTCCGCCTTTGCCCCCTCCAAAACATCCGTCCTGCATTTGAGCCCGAAGGCTTTGACCTGTTCGGCATACTCGCCAACCTTCTTGATTGCATCGTCAATCGAGCGGCCAGTGGCAACGACTGATCCTATCTCGGCCATGTCGTATTCCCCAGGGATGATAAACTCCTGATCCCCCACCATGCAGGAATGGTAGAGCTTCACCTGATTTCGGATCTCTTTCGGGATCTCAATCGGCAGCCAGTTTTCATCCGCGAATGAGGATGTCAGAATGGCCTGTGCCGCGAACCGATCTTTGATGACCGGCTCCACAAGCTCGCCCCGGCTCCCATCTTCCACAATCTCACCGAAGTTCAAGAAAAGCTCTTGCATGGTTTCGCCAGCCGGGGAAGCGGATCGGCAAGTGAAGTCGATACAGTAGCCCTTGCCTTTTGAGATACGGACCTCTGTTGAGAAGTTTCCGGCGTAGCCGTATTTCTGCAAGACGGGCTTCAGCTTGTCGTTGACCTCGCGGACTTCTTTCGGGATGCGGGCATATGGCAGGAGCGAACACAGAAAGCCCTGGTCTTTCACCTCGATCCCGACTTGCGCGATCTTTGGGAAGTCCCCCACAAAGTAGCCGTCATAGCCACAATTCCCGCACCATACAGCCCTGCCGTTTCTCCTTGTGTAGATTATCCCGTTTGGAACCGTGACACAATAAACGTAGTCGTTATATTCCTCTTCTTTGAAGTCGCTTTTTTTGATGCAGTAGAATCGGGATGAGTGCTCGCTGACATCGTATGTCTCTTTTGTCCTTGTGATTTTTCTGCCCTGAATAAATGACGCGGTGAGTTGTGGCTTTTTCTTTATAACTGCCCCGTTCGATCCGGCCAGAAAAACAAGCCTTTGAACATCGTCGGCAAGTTCCTTGTCATCGCCAAGACAATATATTTTAGTCTTTCCGTTTGTAGCCGTTGTGCCGTCGCCTTCAAATAGAGCGTCCAAAAATATCCTGATTTGCCTTGGAGAAAGGCCAAAAATGAAAGGTGGAATTCGTTTTTGCGAGTGATTGCAAAATGGACGTAAGAATGAATACAACTGAAAGTTATTTATTCTGAAAGACTGGCCATTCGCATTCCATTTAAACGGAAGTCTATTTAGCAAAAGTTCAATCGCTGCCCTTTCTTTGGGATGATTGAACGACTGCGTAATATAAACTCCATACGCAAGCCTAGTTATACACCCATCTGAAAACATCCAACCAAGGAACTCTAGCCAGTCATCCATTTTAATTTCACTAGCCTCTATCCTGTAGCTTCCCTTTCTTTTTCCTCCATCGCAGTCAACGGATGGAAGCGTGAATATTTTTTCTTCAGTTCCGCCCCATACCGCATCAGCCTTCATTTGATACTGGATGCCCGGTGACAACTCTTGCAGTGGAATTAATTTCAGTTTTCCTCCATGCCAAACATCGTTTCTGTAATTTGTGACGGCAAGATTGTGCCCCCCAGTGATTGCCATATCGACCTTCTGCTTTTTCGCCTTGAAGATCGTTTTGGAAATCCGCTTGATTGTTTTCGTTGGACGCTGATATTCCAGTTCCAATGTCTCCCTGTTGAGCGTTGCGACCTCGTGCGATAGCGTTGCCTCGCTAATTTTTATCCAGCCGTCTTTTGTAAGGACTTCGGTTTCTTTGTCGTAACACTCGATCCCCTCAATCCCCTCCTCAACGATAAACTCTTGAATCTCTGCCCGCCCGCCAAGCTCATGCTCGATGCTGTCGAGTTTCGGCTTTACCAGATCGTAGTCAATCGCGCGGAAGGATTCAGTCAACCCGCGCACGGTTGAAACCTTGACATGCCATCCGGGATTCTTCTTAATGAACTCCCGTAAGGCTTTCATGCCGGTGATCCACTCCCACGGCTGGACCGGAAGCCTAATCTCTTCAAGAAGCTCTTTCGTTTCCCCGCGCAGTAGTTCCAGCTCCTCGCCGTGACCGCTGCCCCAGACGTTCTTCCCGAGGCTCCGCAGGTATGCTTGTTCCGGCGCATAGCCGATGTCCGGGAACGCCCACACGTCTACCTCGTCAATGTGCTCCAACCACGAGTCAACGCGGGTGATGTCCTGATAGCCGGACCCCATGTGCCGATCGTTGGGATGAGAGAACGAATTCACCCACGGGCGCCAGTAAAGCACGCGATCGAAGTCGCGCGCCATCCGGTGCGCGAAGGACTGAAACATTCCGCCTTCTACGCAAAGTATTGTTTTATTTATCATGTCGGTCTTATTGAACGAATGGTTCATCTTTCATTTCGCGCGGGATAAACGCCTGTATAAACTCTCCGGGTTTTGATTCGCATACCCAAATCGGCATTGCAGAATCACCCTCATCCGTTCGTCTTGCCATGTGCCACTTTTCGCCATCGCGACATCCGCCAATGGACTCTTGGGAAATATTGCAATACTCGTAACAGACTCCGCGCAGAATAAAATGCTTTGGAGGGTTTTTATACCGCTGTTCTCCCATTATTGATTCAGGAGAAGTGAATGAAGCTTCCGGTTTTTCCCACTGAATTATATCGTCTATGTTTTCGTTCATCTTGTCCTCTTTGTTGACCTTCTACGGATGGAATACCTTCCGCGCATGCTTTTCGTGCCAGATGATTTCGGCGCTTTCTCTGGCACGTTCTGCCGCATGAACGGAATCCCCATCTCGATATTCTCCCAAATTGTTTCCGGCTTGCGTTCCGTGTTCCCGTCAATCCATTTCGCAACGGCTTGCAAGCCAAGCGGAGAGATTGTTGAATTGGCGAGCTGCCCCAAGAACTGATCGCGTTCCGGTTTAGTCTTGAAAAGTTTGTCAACACGGAGCATCTGCCCAACAAACGGAGTTCTTTCGAGAAGCCCTGCTGTGGCGCGGAAAACTCCTTCGCCAAATCCCTTACTTTCCCCCGTCTTTTTTACAATGGCGTCTTGGACTCTGCGGACAGTGGCCCCGAACTGAATCACTTCAAACTGAGGGGCATGAAGCAACCAGCTTGGAACGTCAACGTCAAACACACGGATATGTCCAACCTTTACGTCATCCGCTTTCCGCTTTTCGCCTGGCTGGTAATACCCTCCGATATTTTCAGAGTTGAAATACCCGTATGCTAGCAATGCGCCTCCAACTGTTCCCTTCTTGAGATTCCGCATGATGATCTCGGCCTCTTCCGGTTTGAGGTTGTCTATCCCCTTCATAAATGCATATCCAAGCCTTGCGCTTCCTGTGGCAAGCCCTGTCGCGTGCGTGAACGATTCCCCAACGAGGTTTGTCGGAACCTTCACAATCGGCAGCATGAATCGAAGAATGTTCGCGGAAATCTGCCCTGCAACTGGATTATTTTTGTTCTTTGAGAGCATCGTCACAAAGTTGTTGAACGATGTTGAAACGAAGTTGTCTTGCATGAATATTGACCTGTTCCCGTCAATGTATGCCTCCTTCATCAAATCGACTTGGACAAGCGGATCTGTAACGTCAACGCCGTTCCTTATCGCGTGTTCGATCCGTTTTTGAAGTGACCGTTCAAACTCGGCACGTTTCACCGGAGACTTGAGCATCTGGTGAGTTTCTCCAAAAAAGTCCATCCATGACCTGTCGCCGTAATGTTTTTTCTGGTTCAGTGTTTCAAGATCAGACTTCCCTGATTTCAAAATGGAAGCGGCATCCGCCATTCCTTTTGTGATCGCGCCAGTGAGTGATTTCGCCTCGGCCTTGATGCTGAATCCACCTCCTCTTGGAGCCTTGGCAGCAACCTGTGGAATTATCTTGCTGTAAGCTCCTCCTATGGCTTCCTCGATTGGAGTTGTGCCTAGTCTTGTTGCCGCTGCTGCAACCAGCTTGCCAAGTGTAATCGGGCTGGAAAGTTTAATCGCTCGTTCCCATTTAACAAACGCATCACCGGTCTTTTGCCACCAGTTACGATTCGCGAGTCTGTCGCGTTCGAGTCCATCTTGAAACTTGTCCCTCGCGCGCTCTGCTTCTGCTTTCAGTTTCAGTGCCTCCGCGTCCAGCGTGATCTGCTTCCTCTGCGTCTTGCTGTAATCGCCGCGAGCAATCCGGTCGTTCAGCTCATTGATCCTGTTTTCGGTGCGGGTCTTGTAGGTCTTGAGCGCGATTTCATCAGGCGAGAGTTTTGGTTTCGCTTCGTTCCTGAGTTCATTCAGAAACCGGCTCATGGCGTCACGTTCGGCCCGTAATGCCTCAATCTCATTTGACACTTGGCGGTTGGGTGCCTGCCGTGTCGAAAGGTCGCCCTGCTGAATTTTCCTGTCGATTTCTGCAATCCGTTTCTCAATCCCCGCCGCCTGCTTGTATTCGGACATCTGCGAATCTGCTTCTTCAAGCTGTTTGTATGTATCGCGGAGAGAGTCGCGCTTGGCTTTCAGGTTCTCAATTTCCTGAGTCGTGACGGGCTTCGATCCACGGCTTGAAAAGTCTCCTTCCTTGATCCGGCGTTCGTATTCGCTAATCGCTTTCGTGAGAGCATCCTTTGACCGTTCAATCCGCTGCTGGTCGGTGAGTCCTTCCGGCTTTTCGATACTGTCAAGCGTTCCCCTGATCTGGTCGCGGAGAGCCTTGAACCGTTCGGCCTCGGCATCAAGCGGGATGCCTGGCCCTTTCGATTTCCTCTCCCCGGTTTCAAACTCTCGCCCGAGATCAACGATTGCGTTCTTGAGCCTCGTCTTGATCCCGTCGAGAGCGGACTTCAACTGCGTGGCCGGGTCGGTCGCCTGCAAACCAAGTTCTTTTTTGACCTTGTTGACCTCCTTGATAAGCTCGCGTTCTTCCGCTGTCGGGACGCGCCTTTCCATCCCTGTCTTTTTTGGAAGTTGTTTCTTCTGGATCATGTCATCCAGTTTGGAAACCTGCTGCATCTGCCCCTTCAAGTCCCGCAACTTGACCTTTACCTCGTCTTTGTTCAGTTCCTTGAACTTGCCGTATCCGCTGATCGCGTCCCGGATGTCTCTCGGAGTGGAGTCTGGAAGGATGTCTTTGACAGCATCGTGGACCGCCGTAACAAGCGCATCCCGCTCGCTGACTCCCTGCCGGACGAAATGCTCCGCGAGCTTCTGAATCAGCCCGCCGATATACTCCGGGTTGTCCTTGTTGTTTTCGAGGGAAGCCTTGAGTTTCGCTTCCTCCGCTTCCGGGTCGTATTTGCCTTTCTGCTTCCCGGTCTTCGACTTCATCTTGTCGATGTTCGCGTCCGCTTCTTTGTCGCGCGTCTTGTCCTGTTCGTCGCCTTTTGATTTATCGCGTTCATCCAGCTTCTTTTGAAGGTCTGAAATCTTGTCGTGGAGCTTCTGAATCTCTTTGACCTGATCCGGCGTCAATGGCTTCCCGCCAATCGCCGCCTGCTTTTTGCGGATCATGGAGGGGATGGTGTAGTCGTCCTTGATCGCCTGTTGGCGCATCCTGCCAGCCTCGCCCCATGCCGTGCCGATCTTCCGGGTGACATCATCGAGCCTGTTCAGGTCGTCGGCGTGGCGGGCAAATTCAAGCCTTGACTCAGCAACCTCTTCCGGTGGCGTGTTCGGGTCGTTGATCCTGTCTGCCGCTTCCGTCATCTTGTTGGTGATGTCAATCCGGTGGTGAAGGAGTAGAGCCTCGTCATCACGGTTGGAAACCGGCTTGTCTGACTTGTAAATCTCGTCAACCAGCTCGTATCCGGCGTTTGGGTTTTTCTCCATCCGGCCCATCGCCTTGTCCCACCATTCGCCAAGCGTCTGCGCTGCTTTCTTCATCAGCGGTTCCTCGCCGCGTGCTACCCGCTTCGCGTCAACATCCGCATTGTAGTTTGCGATCCTGTTGTTGGTGAATGCCGGGTCTTTGATTCCTGCGGCTCCGGGGGCTCCGCTTTCACCGGGTTTCTGCGGTTCCGTATTCCTGGCGTCGGGAAGGTCAACGACCGGCTTATCGGCTATTCCAGATTCACCCTTGACACCTTTTTCTGATGATGCGACACTCTCTACGTGGCCTGAATTTCCACTGAAACCGGATCGCTTTCCCTCCGGGGAGATGCCCGGTGTGGGATTCAGGCTCTCTTGTTCCAAGATATAGCTGTCATAGAACAGCTTACCATTTTTCATTTCACGGGCAACAATAGTAACGGTGCGCGGATTCTCACCGACACGGACGGACGATTTGTAATAATGCCAACTCGAAACTCCGGGGTGCGTTCCATCATCCGGCTTAGTGTCTGCGTGTTCTGATGCGCGGACAACTTCCGGCAACTTTGCCAGAACTTTCAATTCCTCATCTGCGCGTGATCCGGAAGCGGGATGTTTCGAGCCTTCCCTGTCAACAAGAAGGCGGTCTCCGTTTGCGGTTTCCAAAGTTTGACCGCGCATTTTTTTCATAAATTCGCGTGCCGCCCTCCGCAACTTTGGAAACGAAAGCCCCTTCCCGAACTCCTCGCCGGTAACATGCACTGGTTCGGGTGACTGGACCTCGATGTCCCCGGAGTGGAGTTTTCCGTTGACGGGCTCTTTGGTAAGCTGACCGGAATCCTTGGCAATCTGTGCCGCCTCTTCGCGCGTTACCGTGCGCCCCGTGCTGGTCTTGAAAGTGTAATCTGGCGTCTCTCTATCCCCCGGCGATTCGGGAGCCGTGACGCCCTGTTTCTGAGCGGCTTCGGTGTGGTTCGCTCCTTCTGTGGTCACGCCGTCTTTGGTGAACTGCGCGGCGGTGATTGTCTCCTTTACGGCAGGAACCTCGCCCCCAGGCTTTGCGCCAGGCTTCGGGCTCTCTCCTGTAGGCGTCCCTTCTTGATCTGGCTTCTTGCCGTCTGGTTGTGGTGCCGGTGGCGCTGTGGGTTCAACCGGCGGCTTTTGCTGCGGTTCGGTCGGTTGCTCATTTGGCTTTGCGTTCCTCGCGGGATTCAACTGCTCAAAGTTCATTGTCAGCGGCGCGGCTTTCTCTTTCACCGCTTCTGCCGTGTTGGTTGCGCCAACTGCATTCGCCTGTGCGCTTGTCCTGTCGGCAACAACCTCGTCAACAATCGCCGGGTCGTATTTCCACTTCGCCCGCCAATCGGGATCGGTTGAGAGCTTCTGCAACTTCTCTGTCGGGATGTCTTTGATTGCTTCGATCACTCCCGCTTTTGGAAGCGAAGGGGCTTCGTATCCAAGCGTGTGCGTCCCGATTGCGGATGCGAGAATGGTTGTCCCGACAAGCTGTGTGGCTGCGTCAACCGCCTCTGACGGCGTTTTGGCGTCGTCGTATTGCTTCTTGAGCTTGGGAATCTCGGGTGCCATTTGCCCAAAGAACAACCCGCCGACGATCTTGTTCAATGCCATCTCTTCCGTTGTCCCGGCGAACATCCCGGCAATCCCCTGCGGTGAAGTGGCGTATTGCACCAGACCGGAAAGCTGGTTGACGATGGATGCCCCGGCTTGCGCGACCGGGTTTGCCTGTGGGCCGATTTTTGGGATGTCTGGAATCCCGGCAAACTTGTAATCCGGCGGGAGCACCTTGTTGACAACATCCTTCGTGTAACCGTCAAAGGTTTCCTTCAACGCTGGCAGCAACCCGATCTGGTCAACCCGCGATGATCCCGGCTTGTAGGACTCGTAACCCTTGCCGTCGCTGTCGGTCGTGATCGTCGCGTTGCGGAACTTCTGATTTTCTGTCGGGCCGAAAATTCCGGGAAGCTGCGATTCCTCGTATGCGGATTTCACCGCTCCCGTGATCTGGTCGAGCAATGGCGCGTTCTCGCGCGGAGGTTCGTTGCCTTGACTGTCACGGCGCATCTGCTCTCCCTGCCCCGGCCCCCACATTTTGGCCTCTTCAAGTGCCGCCTGCGCCTGCGGAGCGGGCCGATTGTATGCCGCTACCTCATCGATCTTGTAGCCAGAGTCAAACGCCTTCTGATACTTCGGGTCAGACTTTACAAGGTGCGCCTTGATCTCGTCGTCTGAATACCCGGCATCTCGCGCTTTCTGGAGTGCTGATTCATCGAAATTCATTACTTGAATATGTCATCAAGCGGTGGTCTGGAATCGGGTGTTGCCGATGGGGTAGCGGCGGGCGGCGGTGTCGCTGACGGTTTGGTAGGTTGCGGCTTCTGCGCTACCGCCTCTCCTGCGGCCATGATGTCGTTCACAACGCCTTTTTGACTGAGTCCGGAATAAGCTGATTCCAAAGCGGAGCGTTCTGTCTGTGCGCCCGCGAGTTTTGCAGCCTCTTCTTGCAGATTCCCTTCGTATGGAAAGATAGCCTTCGGATTCTTTGCAAGGAGTTGCCGCTTTTCAGATTCAAGCGCGGATTTTGATGTCTCAAATCGCGTCTGCTCTCCAAGCAATTTCGCGTGTCGCTCGATGATGCCAACCGGGGGAACCGACTGCTTTGCTTTCGCGCTTGCGCCGGCAATACCAGCCCAATCGTGCGTCACGTTGCCGTCCTCGTCCTGCTTGACGAACGGCGATAGGTCAACGCCCTTCTGCGCCATAGTGTGAAGCATGTTGCTGGTCTGTTCCGCGTCGTGTGTCGTGCGCCTCTGCTTCTCGATCTCGCCGGACGTGGCAACCTTCAAGTCTGCCGAATGGTCGTCCTCGCTCTGCTTGATCTTCGCGCGTCGGTTCTCGTCCTCGTCCTTCAACCGAGCGTCAAGCGTGGCGTGGTAAACTTTCCCCATCTGCTGAAAGTTTTCATTCAAAAACTTGTCGTCTTTCGCATACGGGAAGTCGGCCATTATGTCGGCATACTTCTGCCGCCAGTCCGGGTCTTTCTCCGGGTCAATCTTGGAAACCTCCTGCGTGGCGAGCGCGGCCTGCCGCTTGGAAACAATCTGAGTCTTGAGTTTCTGTTCCTCCTGCGTCATGCGTAGAGCAAGTTCCATCGCGTCGAGTTCCTGCTTCCCAAAGGAAACACGCTCCCGGATTTCCGCCTGGTGTTCCATCAACTGCTGCCGGCGCAATGCAATCGCGGTCATCTGCTGCCCGGTGTTCCTGAATTGGTAGTTTGGCATTAGATTACCTTCCGTTTGGTTTGGTCGGACTGCGCGGCCTGCAAAGGCGTCGGGAGTTTCTGCGGTGCCGCCTGCGGTGTCGGGAAGGCAACCGGAGTCTGAATCTGCGCGAGCGCACGCTTGAATTCCGGTTGCGTGGTTTGCCCAAGGGTTGAAGGAGCTGCTGCTGTGGAGTTCGGGTTCATCTGGTGCCACCTGTCGAGACCCGGCGCTTCGACACGGATTCCGGGATTGTAAAGCTCCTTGTCCCGGTTGTTCTCCTTTACCGTCTGCCCGACTGGAAGCCTTCCGGTCGTAAGAAAAAGAGTGCTGCTGAATCGCGGGTCGTCAACCGCCTGCTTCTGCGCTCCCATAACTTGATCTTCGGTCGTTCCGTGAAAAGAGTGGAGCCATTCATTTAGCTGTCCTCGCGCAATATCCGATCCGTCAGACTCAGCTTGCGCTGCAAACGATCTCCGTGCCGCGCGTTGTGGGTCAATCTCCGTGCTCACAGGCAACTCAGGAGCGGATGATTGCAGGTCGAGTTTCGCCGGGTCTTTCTTGCTGGCCGGTTCCGCCCATCTCGTCGCGCTGTTCGTATCAAACCCCATTGGAAATCCTCCCTATGTGGAAGTCGTCAGAGACTTGGATGTTCCCCTCGGCCCCGGCCCCCGTGTCGTCCTCGACCTCCTGCTCAAGCAACTGGAATGCCCCGATGGTCTTGCTCCGCGTATCCCCATACCAAAGCGCGTTTGCCCGCCCGAAATCCTCGGCGTCCTCTTTGGAGAGAGCCTTCAACGCAAGCTCAATGGCCGCGCGGTATCCTGGTATTACCTCGTCACTGTCATTAAAAACAGGAATAAAAGCCCGCTTGCAGATCGCAACGTATTGGTTCGGGGAAGCCTGAGTTGCCGAGGACGCCACCGGCACTTTGTATCTCGGCCACGCGATGCCAGTTTCTGTCGGCGCGTAAACCGCCACGAGGGTTTCGCTCAGGTCCGCCGCAACGGCGTATAGCCATACCCTCCCCTTCGTGACCGGCTTAACTACCGTGAATGGGGGGATGTCGAAGGCGATGGAAGTTGTTGCACCGCTGGTTGCCAGCGATAGGGCGACCCCGCCCTGATACACCGAGTTGAACGTGGAGAAAATGTAAGTCCCTCCGCTCTGACCCTTGAAGATGATGCTGCCGGTTTCCGCCTGCTCTGTAACAATTTTCAGCTTGCAGTTGGTGAAGTCGGAAAATGTCGTGAACCGCCCGTTGACCGGCACGAGCCCACGAGACCATTCTTGCGTCTGGTTCACCGAAAATCCTGGCCCGCCAGAATAAAACTCATACCAGCTTCCTCTGACTTGCATTGATCTTCCTACGCTATCGCTGGACGGAAGCGGGGCGATTGCTAATACGGAATTGATTTCGCGAGGAAGTGTGATTGTAGCTGCTCCATTTGCGTCAGGGAAAGCCGAAAAAATAACCTGAATCTTCGTGTTTCGCCAATTTCCAGATTTGATTAACCGCTCGCATGCTCTATTTAATTGGCTCGTAAAGTCGATGTTTGCTCCAACGAATTGGGATAGCGAGGTTTTGGCTTCTGAGAGCGTGAGCATCGGGATGCCGTCATATCAAGCAGAAAAAACGGTGTCAGTCAAGCCGAACTGCAACGGACTCTTTCGAGTCCGCTGTGGGTTTGGATTGCCGATCCACGCCGGGGCACGCTCCAGCCGCTCCCGGTCTTGCACAGAAAATCTATTCCTCTGCCGTCGCGTCCTTCAAATACTCCTTCACGCTCCTGATCGCCATTTCCGGGGAGGGAAGCGAACGCTTGCGTAGCAACACCTTGGACGTTGCCCCGATCAATGCCGCCTTTGCCTCCCAATGGTCAATCTTCTTCACATCGTTCTCGGCAAGCCCGTCGCGCGGCACCTTGCTCAACGCGAGGCTCTTGCGTAGGCTGTCGTCGGACTTCTTGTTCTCCCGGTTGCGAACGGCATCAGCCATTTCAACGCGGTCGAGGAATCGGAATCCGATGTCGTTCATTTTCGCCTCTGTCACGAAAAGGCCAGCCTCTTCAAACATCCCGCGCAACGCGAACCACTCGCCGCGAAACGGCCAGCTTTCACGGTCATTGATGCCGAACAGTTCCTCGATCCGCTCCCAAGGAATTGCCAGCCCGTATTTCACTTCGCCCGCCGCCTGCATCTGCTCAAATGCAAACTTCGACGGTGGCCATGTTTTCAATTCATCTTTCATCGTTTACTTTCTGGTTTGTTGTTTATCTGAAACTGACTCTCCCGAAGGAGAGTTGATTTTGCTCTGCCGCGCCAAGTCGCGCCGTTCCCGTCCATGCCTCGCCTGTGCCAGCCATGCACTGCCTCGCAGGGCCGCAAACTTCTGCACCCCGTAAGATGCAGTGTGTTTGCATTGCCTGTCCACGCACCGCGTCGCCGCACCCGACCAAGGCTCGCCCCGCCCAGCCGCAAGCTGCAACGCGCTGTCTCCAACGCGCTGTGTGTTTGCATTGCCGTTGCTTGCCGTGCCAAGCCGCGACTTGCGTCGCCAGTCGATGCCACTCTGCAACGGGGGATTTCTCCCCCGCTGTGTGAGTGGCCTTTGCGTGACAAGCCGTGCTCCAGCCGTGCCGGTCCAAGCGCATCCAAGAATTTATTCACGAACCTTGCCGTTGAAACTTTCAACGATGAACCGCCCGAAACCTCCGGGAACCTTCGGCGCTGACGGCCTCCAATCCCCAAGCCCGATGCGCGTCCCGGCGATGTCGAGAATCTGTTCCAGTTCCTCCACGTTGAGTAGGTCGGTATCCAGTTCGACAACGAATGACGCCTTCCAGCCTGTCGGGATAAGCGGGCGAGTGCGCGGGACTTTCGACCCGTTCACTCCGACGCATTTCCGAAACATCATCGCCGGGTCTTTCTTGAGCGCGGCGAGGTTCTTGGAATTCTTGAATTCCAGCGGAACTCCGTATTCAGCGTCAACCATTATCCCGACTGACTGCCGCCCCATCTTGATCTTTTTGCAGGCGTCGAGGAACATGCGTTGAAGGTTGTCAACCGGCAGGTAAACCCCCAAGTCGTCGCTCCAATACAGTCCGGCCTCGAATTCGATGTCGGCCATGAGAGCGTAGTCGTCGTCAGTCTTGGAACGCTTCCCGCTGACTTGTTTCAGCTTCTTTGCCCAAGGGTCAATCGGATCGGCTGTCCGGCCATTGTGCATGATGATTGGGCGAATGCCCCTTATCTTTACTTCGATCTTTTTCATTTATGTAAATCGCAGATAACCGCTGCGGCGGGTTTGTTGTTGAGCTTTCCTTTTACGGTGTCAGTCAAGACACGTCAAATCTTTTTTCTTCGCTTCATCCTGCGTCCCTTTGAATGCCGCTTGACCGGCTTCTCTTCCTCTTTCGGCTCCTTCTTCACAACAACAATCTCCGGTGCCTCGTCGTCAAAGTATTCCAGTTCATCCAAAGGCAAAGCGTGCGCCTGCAACCACCGCTTCGCCAATACCCGGTTATGCCGGTTCGCCGCGTCGTTCCTTCTCATATCTCTGCGCGACCATGCCGCATCATGCCGCTCGTGGTAGCAGGCCGCGAAAGCCTCATCACCCCCGTAGATGTTGATGAGGGATCGCATGATCTTGTCCCAGCCCTCCGCGCCTATAAGCATATCCGGGAAGTCCGCCTTCCTCGAATCCCACCAGCCTTTCGCGAAAGCAAATATATCGCTTCCAGGATACCACTTCCCGGTCGTGATCTCCGTGGCATCAAGCGGACGGGAAAGGTTCGCGAAGTCGTAGCGGTGCCCGTGCAGCGGCTTCGATAGGCGGCGGGATTCCCACCAGAATCCTTTCCGCAGGCAAGTATCGGTGTTGGTGAATACAATCACGTCATCCGGTTCGGCCTTCACGCTGTCGATGATGTCTTTTATGAACGAAAGCCCGCGATCATCCCCGATCCGCGAACTGTCGCGCCCGAGCCTTGTGACCGCGTGGCCGGTTACGAAGTCGGGATAGTTCCATGTCGCTTGCGCGAAGTCGTTCCTTCTCCGCGTCTCCCCGTCGCAAGAGAACTCCTGATAGACGTGGTGGACCTTGCGCGGATTGAATACCGATTCAATCGCCGCCTTGATCTCGTCCCGCTTCTTGTGGAAGTCCGAATACTTCACCCGCATGATCTCGTTCCCCTTCTGCGCGGACTGGTGCCACGAGGTAGGCTTGTCTGCCACGAGCGCGATTACCGGGATCGTTGAGGCTTGCGCGAGGTGCAAGGTTGCCGTGTCGGTCGTGATGAGCAAGGCGGCGCGGTCGTATAGGCCAAGAATGTCCTGAAATCTGTCCGCTCTAATCTCCGACAAATCAATGACATGCTTACCGGTAGCATCGGCAATCTGTCTCAATTCATGTCCGCTTGCGAACGGCGAACTCGTCCCGTTGCAGTTGAAGAGAATTGTTTGATGCGACAACTTCACGTCCCCGGCAAGCAACGGGAATCTTTCAACGCCCGTTTTCCCAAGCACAAGCGGAAGCGTCCCGAACTCTTCCGCATACCCGGCCATCCGCCACGACTCGATGCAGAACGACGGGCACTTGCGCTCGGTCTGCCACCTGTCGCCGTGAATCTGCGAGACGATGACCCGCTTGTATTTGTCACGCGCGTCTCTCACGGCCAAAGAAAGATCGCTCCAAGCCCCACGGCTCCAAACGTCAAGGTCGCAGTAGTCCACGTCGATCCCCGCATAGTCTTTGTGAACCATGAGCACGGGCTTTCCCTCCGTGTCCGCGATATGCTTCACAAGCGGAAGGATGTTCAGAACGTCCCCGAGCCTTCCAAGCTGGACGATGCATGTTCTCTCAGCGTCCCCGTAGCCAGCATCCTGCGCCCGGACGTGGATGACTGTTCGCTCTGTCGGCGTCTCCGACATCAGATCCGTTTCCTCCGAGTGCTTCATCAGTTGCCCGTATCCGTCCGCATACCACACCGCACGCGGAATCATCATCTGCAAGGAGCATTCCATCACGTCAGCCGGGAACACGGACACACCGCAGAACCTCGTGGCAACACCGGTAGTTGTCCCGCACAGAATCGGCTTCCCGCAGGCGATGTAGGCCGCTTCGATCTCGTCAAGCCAACTCGACTTCAGCGGCACAGAATCAGGCTCCATGCGAAGCCACGTGCATTTGAAAATATAGTGGATCTCACGCACGACGTTCGCGTGCAGCGCGTTCTCCCTCGCTGGCCATCCCTCCGGTGCCTCGTGCGCCGTGTAATGCAGAACCTCCGCGAACACACCGGAAAGTATGGAATCCATCTCCCCAAAGTCCCCGCTGTCGGTAGCGAGCAAGATCCTGTGTTTCTCCACGCCCCCCATCTTCTTGATCCGCTCGCACAGTGAAACCGCTTGGTCTTGGTTGCCTTTGTGGAATAGGAGGGCAGCTAGCATCGTCTATACAGTCGTCTTGACTGACTCCCCGTTTATCCCTACCCTCCCGGCAATGCAAGAGTATTTCGGCGTCTCCTTCCCGAAAAATTGGCACCCCCTCATCTGCCACCTCTTCCTCTTCCGGTTCGGGAATACACTCCGCGACGATCCGATGTGGCGACCTGACGGATGGCCGGACAAGAAGCCGCAACCCTACACCGGAGAGGGAAGGTTCCAGCACGCCAAGACAATCGCGGAGCGGCTGCTCGATAAAGATTTTGACTGGCACCACTGGTCTGAAAGCGCCGTGGAAACATTCTGCAATGAGCTTTGGATTGGAATATCAGGCTGTGGTTCTTCGGGCAAATCGACGGCAGCGGCCCTATACGCAAACCTCTTCTACCTATCGGCCCCAGGCAAGTCCGGCGTCATCATCCTCTCCACAACGATTGACGCAGCAAAGCGCCGTATTTGGCGCGAAGTCATCCGCCTCCACTCGGCTCTCATCAAAGCCTGCGGCTCAAACGTGTTCGGATCTTCGACGATCAATTCCCCCAGGCCAAGCATCCGATGTGACGCGAAGGATACCGTCCACGCCATCTGCGTTGTCGCGGTGGGGAAGGGCCAAGAGGAGGAAGGCATCTCGATCTTGAAAGGATTCCACCCCAAGCGACTCCTCATCATCTGCGACGAACTGGACAGCATCCAGCAATCCGTAGTGGATGTCTGCCGCATCAACCTCCAGACCGGCACCGAAGAGTTCCAGTTCATCGGGCTCGGCAACCCCACCAGCCGATTCGACCCGCACGGAAAACTCTGCGAACCCGAGCAGGGATGGGATTTCCTCGACAACGAATGCGAGGAATGGAAATCCAAATCCGGCGCAAAGGTTCTCCGCTTCGACGGCTACAAGTCCCCCCGCATCCAAGACGGCGACAACTCCTGGCATGGCCTCATCCGCCAATCCGACATCGACAACATCACCCGCCTCTACGGCGCTGACAGCAAATACGTCTGGACGATGGTGCGCGGGCTCTGGGCTCCCGACGGCACCGACAACTCCATCATCCCCGAATCCCTCTTCATCAAGTTCCACGCCCGCGACAAGGTGACATGGCGCGACTCCTTCGCGAGATGCTCGGCCACCGACCCGGCTTTCGGCGGCGACCGCTGCGTGTGGAGAAGGTTCGATTACGGATTCGATACATCCGGCAAGATCAAAGTCTTCTTCCATCCCCCCACAATCATCCCCATCCACCAGAACGACGCTTCCAACCCAGCCGAATACCAGATCGCCGCCGCAATCAGGAGGATGAACGACACAAACGAAATCGCCCCGGCCAACACCATCCTCGACTCCACCGGCACCGGGCGCGGCGTCGCCTCAGTCCTCCAACGCGAATACTCCCCAAACATCCTCCTCTGCGAGTTCGGCGGCTCGGCTTCCTCCCTCCCCGTCTCCGACACGAACAAGAAACCCTCCAACCAAGAATACGACCGCAAGATCAGCGAGCTTCTTTTCTCCTTCTCCGAGTTCGTCAAAGCCGACATGGTGCGCGGGCTCGACGACGATACCTGCATCGAGTTCGCAACCCGCACGTTTGAACTGAAGGGAAGCGGTCAGGGAAAGCGGTTCAGTGTGGAAACGAAAGCCGATTTCAAAGCCAGGGGAAACAGGAGCCCCGATTTGATGGACTGCTCAGCAATGGCCGTCGATCTCCTACGACGACGCCACATAGCCCCAACTTTCTCTGACTCTGCCGTCAAACTCAAACACGACTCGTGGGAACAACTCGTCCGCCACTTCGATCTCGATAGCCCAAAGCGAACCTACCAAGAAGTATTTTGATTCTATGAACCCTTCCGCGACCCCTCAACCAGCTTGGAACGACTGGGCAAATCATCGCATCTGGACTGATCCAGACGCGGAGGGTTGGATGTGGAGAGTCAACGATCCATCCAAGCTCCCCAACTCTGCCGAAACCCAAATCCAGCAGGCCAAGGACCGCGCAAAAGAAATCATCGAATCTCGAAAGAAATGAAACAGTCCACACGCTCCAAACCGTCCCAAGGCAAGGGCTCAAAGCACCGCCCAACCGACTGGAAAAAGTTCAGATCAAACTACGACGCCATCTTCAAGAAGATTTCCACGCCACCAGCAAAGCCCGGAAATTGACCGGAAATCTCCCCCCGGAAGATTCTGTTTTTTCACCGCCCGGAAGATTTCCGGAACATTTGTATCTCTCTAATAGCAACCATCTTAGTTGCTACGATTCTTAAATCTTCCGGGCATTCTTCCGGACCGGAAATCTCTAACCGGAAATTCTAAGTCGCTCATCATCAACGTGTTGCGGAGAACCATAAAACAAAGAATAGACTGCGCCGTCCCGGCTGCGTCTATTCTTTTTTTGGTGTGAATCCGTCCGCATGTCAAGATTATTTTTTAATTATTTCTACACACTAAAAAGTTCTGATACAGAAAATTTTCGTGGGGGATTCAATATGGACGCACCGGGCCGATGTGGGCTCCACCCGGCACGCCCGACCGGCCAGAAGAAAAAGAGATTCCTTACCCCCTCCCCCTACCCGGTGCAGGCCACGAGCTGCCAGCCTTCACGAGAACCAGGCAGATGTGATCCGCTCGGCGGTCCGGGGATGCGTTGCCAGTCTCAACAAGGCCTAGAGGAACTTGTGTTGATAATGAACCACTTGGCTATGCAACAAATGGCGCACATTGCCAGATTTAGCATTCTCAATAACTCAACCACTTACACTCAACGACTTGCGATGCGACTATACACTTACGGCATTATATTGCAGTTATGGATTCAGTCAGGACATTAACCTGGCATCATGTCACACCCCCGGCGATACGTGACACTGGCCGAGTGCCACGCTCTATTGTCCCATGTATTATCCATGAGACAATGGCCGGTGTAACGGCGTGACAATCAGGCGAGGAATGAAACGCTAGATCGTCCAGCAATCCACCCGGCAATCAGGCAATAGCAGAGTGCCACCCATGAAATAAAAAGGTCATAGCGGGCTTTTAAACGCAAAGTTTTTTGGAAGTTATAGCCTCAAACCCTGTTATATGCAGGTTCACCAGGTATTGAGCACCTGAACCGCGACTTGCGTCTCGGGCGTGCCGAGGCCGTGGAGTTTCACGCCTGATTGCACGATGTCCGCCAGCTTGCGCGACTTTTCAAGAGCCTGATCCGGCGCGAGCGTGGCCGCGTGTTTCGTCGCATTGCGGATTGCGGTCGCGGCGTGCGTCTGAAATTCTTCGCGCATTTCTCGCATGTGCGTTTCGAGAGCCGTTGCAGAGTCAACTGTGGCAAGTGTGGCAACCGTTGTTGCAATCGGTTTTGCGTGATTGGCGGCAGCGCGAGCGGTGAGTTGAACGGCTTGTTTTTTGGCTGATTCTATTTCCGCGTTGATGCGGTGAGGGGACGGCCATTTTTCGCGACTGGCTCGGGATCGAGTTGCGAGGTAGGGAGCGTTGTGGAGTTCAGCGGCTCGTTTGAGGTTGCCGGTTGCGGCGTAAGATTTGCGAACTTCGGCCCATTGATCTTTGGTCAAACTTGCGGCAGGCATGAGATGGATAGAAACATGGTGGAGGGGAACAGTCAAGACAAGGCGAGCGGAAAGGCTGAGTTGAACTGAAAACTGGCATGCGGTTTTTGGTGGTCTGCCGTTTCGCGCACGGGCTTTGAAAGGTCCGGGAATGGCAATACAGCGGGAGGGGGTGTGATAGGTCAAATTTTGGCTTGTAGCGAAAAAGGGTAGATTTTCGGGCTAAAACTCAGAGTAAAAATCTGGCGTGAACTTGGGCCGGAAGTTCCGAGGAGGGATTTTCCGATTTCCGGGCACACCTAAAGGTATGTGCCCCGGAAATCCGGAAATCTCCCCCTCTTCCGGGCAATCTTCCGGGGAGATTTCCGGTCCGGAAAAGTGCCCGGAAATTGAGAGGGAATGAGGGAGTTTGATTCCATAAAAATGACATGAAAATGTATGCTGTGATTCCCTGAAATGACATTGAAATACTATTAGAGAATCTTGATTCTTTATTTATAGAAATGATGCCATTCTTGAATTGTAGTGCATGCTATAATCAGACAAAATGAAAAATATTTTGCTTGTGTAAGTGGTTGATGTCTCCTTAGAGCTATGCAGAATCGTTCTCTCTCTATGAAAAATAATTGTTGACTGTTTTTCAAATGGGTGAGAGATTGCCGACATGCAAAACAGCATGACAGAAATAAACGGCGGTCTGTCCGCCTCGCTGGGAGCGAACACTCCCTTTTTCTTCAACCGTCAATCGAGCCGCGTTCAGAAGTTCGGCAGCGGTTCCAGAATCCTCCGCAGCAAGTCGCCATTGACGGACGAGCAAATTCAAAACGTCGCGCCTTCAATCTTTGCGGATCACGCGCACGGCTCGCGGTCGTCACGGTATTCCTATATCCCGACCTCTGAGGTTTTGGGGAGTTTGCGCCGGGAGGGATTCCAGCCGTTCATGGTGACGCAGGGCGGGAGCCGGGACGCAGAGAAGGCGGGATTTACAAAGCACATGCTTAGACTTCGCCACGAATCCCAATCATCCGTAGATGTCGGCGGGACGTTCCGTGAAATCGTGCTCGTGAACTCTCACGACGGCACAAGCTCATATCAACTCATGGCCGGAATGTTCCGGCTCGTGTGCTCGAATGGAATGGTGGTTGGCGCTGGTGGCGGGTTTGACGAGGTGCGCGTGCGGCACACCGGGGACGTGACGCAATCCGTGATTGATGGCTGCATTGAGATCCTGGGCAGGTTGCCGGAAGTCTCTGAGCAGGTCCGGGAATGGAGCGGCTTGACATTGACCGAGGGCGAGCGGGTGGCGTTCAGCCGGGCGGCGATGGCCTTGAAATACGACGAGAGCGAGGAAGTTCCGTTCAAGGCCGAGAAGCTGCTTACGGTCAAACGCCGGGAGGATGCAGAGCCGACTGTCTGGAACACGTTGAACACGGTCCAGGAGAATGTCATTGGGGGCGGGATCGGCTACGTGCTCCGGGATGAAAACGGGATGAGAAAGCAGATTCGCCGGACGCGCGAGGTGAAAGGGATTGACCAGAACGTCCGCTTGAATCGCGGCTTGTGGGTATTGGCCGAGGAGATGGCGAAGATCAAAAACAGCCTCTCTTGACTGACACCCGCCGCCGGTCATTCCCTCCGGGGAGTGGCCGGAACGGATGGCAGACATCCAAACAAAAACTATGAAAACCAAAAACACACAAACGGGCGCGGGGAACACCACCGCCGCGCTCATTTTAATCAGCGCGGAAAAACACACTCCGGGGCCGTGGCTTGTGCAGCATGTCCCGAACAGAATGGGAATGGGCAAAAACCGCGAAACTCTCGAAATAGTTCATAATTATTCCGTCAGAGGAGGGCAGCAGGTGGTTGTTGGCAAACATACCGGAATTGACTGCTTAACGCCGGGAAACGCCCGGCTGATCGCATCGGCTCCTGAGTTGCTTTCCGCGTTGAAAGGAATGATGGAATGGGCGCGGAGGGTCAACGTCAGCAATCCCGGCCCGGAGATCGTGGCCGCGCACAACGCAATCTCGAAAGCCGAGGGGGTGCAACCGTGAATCCCTACCCTCTCGGCTCGACGGTCCGGTTCAATTCCGGCGTTGCTCCCGCTTTTCATGGATGCACCGGAACAGTGATCGAACGCAAGCAGGACGTTTTTCAGCGCACGATCTACGTTGTCGAATTGGACATTCCGACAGCCCCGTCTGCAAGCTGGCCTGTATTGGCAACGCTCGGAGCGCCGATTGATTGCCTCGAAAGGATCGCATGAAAGAACTATTCGACACCCTCCCGACATCGGACCGGATGCAAGCCGCGCTTGACTCCGTGGAGTTTGGACCGTGGTTTGAAACACGGTCAAAACCGGAACACTTGCGCTTGCTGTCTTGGCTTGCAGATTCAAAAGTTGACTGGAAATCTGACGGGAAGCGTGTTGCAATCGGGAGGAAGAAATGAAACGCAAATCAAAACGAGGAGGAGCCCGCCCGAACGCAGGCCGGAAGAAAGGCGGAAAGAACGCGAGCCCGAAAGGCCGGACCGTCTCTACGCGAAGCGTGAGCATGCCCCCGGACGACTGGAACAAGCTGGACGTGATCCGGGGCGAGCAATCGCGCGGGAAGTGGATTGCCGGGAAGGTCCGGGAAACAACAGAGCCAGTTTTCTCAATTACGCGATAGCCTTTACAATCGCGGCAGACATCGCCCGGATGCTCCCATGAGTATACCGGGCGTTTTGCTTGGGGTCGTCGTGATCGCAAACGAGCTGGCGCATCCGCTGATCGGCTCCCGTGTCCATGAGCCAAGAGGAGATCGTATGCCGTAGGCTGTGGAACGACTTGGCGCTGGTCGCTCGCCCCTTGCCGGTCCCTGTCGCGGTTTTCCTGTCAATCCCCGCCTTTGCCATTATCCCGTTGAAAAAGCGCCCTGGGTGCTGATTGTGCGCCAAGGCGGGCGTGATGAGCCCCTTACCTTTCAACTTCTTCAATTCCCCCACGAGCGGGAGCGTGATCTTTTTCCCCCCTCGCGACTTCTTTTCCGGCACGAACGAAATGACCCGGATGCCGTCCAAAGTCGTAATCTCTCCGAACGCACGACGGCACGCATCCCCGGCCCGGAGCCCGAAAGTCAGCCCGAAAAGAATTGCCGTCCGCTCTTCCCCTTTCGCGACCTTGAGAATCTTCCCGACTTCCGCGCGGGTGAACGGTTCGCGGGTGGACGATTCCCCGGCAGATTTCAGCCGGACGAGGGCCGCAGGGTTGGAATCTATGAAGCCGAGGAGGGAAGCCCGTTGCAGGACGGCCCGGACGGTCTTGGTTGTGTTGCGTGCCGTATTCGCGGAGCGCCCGCTGTCAACGATCCCGCGATAGAATGCCGAGATGTCCCCGTGGGTGATGTCCCGGAGGTCGTGAGAAGATCGAGCGCCTAGAAAGTCCGTGAACTGATCCACCTCGCCCCGATACTTTGTGAGCGTGGATGTCCCGGCGTCCGACTCATCGAGGAAAGTATCTGAGAAAGCCCGCCATGTCGTTTCCTTCTTCGGGACATCCACCCCGGCGGCACGCATCAGGGAATCCACGAGGCGCTCGAATGTCGCGCGGTCAGGCTTCCCCTTTGGGCGCTCCCCTACCCTCTCCATCTCATCGGCAAGCCGCTGGGCGTGTTCCTTGCTCTCTGTGGCCGGGAGCTTGGTTGACTTGGTGGTTTTGCAGTCATACCCTCCGCGCGGATGGCCGGGGACGGCTTTCCAGATACGGAGATCTGCCAGCCAGAACGGGGAGAGGGATGATTTTCGGACGCTTGCCATATTTACGGCCAAAATTTACGGAGTTTAGAAGGAATTGCAAGGGAATCATTGGAATCATTCACCATAGAAAACAGGGTTTTCAGAGTGAATTATTGGAATCGCGAGTTCGAGTCTCGTCACCCGCTCTCCCCCAAACAATGGTGTCCGTTTGCGAAGATGGCGTGACAAAACCCGCGCCGATTCGATATGGGTGGAGCAACGTGCCGGATGTGAATCTTTTTTCCAAGCGGGGCTTCCCGCCACGCCGTTTCGAAGCGACGGCGAATGACAGGGCCAACCGGGATTTTTCCATATGAGTTTGAAAATCGGAGTGATGGGGTGCGGCATGGTGGCGGGATACGGACATATTCCCGCCATTCTTGAAACACCGGGCTTGGAATTATTCGCAGTGTATGATCCGCAGGAAACGGCCGCACGAACGACACAGGACCGATGGAAAATTCCCTCGGCGTTCAGCGATGAAACCGCATTTTTCGAGTCTGGAATCGAGGCCTTAACCATCACTTCGCCGGCACCTTCACATTTGAACAACGTGCTCGCCTGCGCGCGGCACCGCCTGCCCGCGCTTTGCGAAAAACCGCTCGCCATGAATGCCGCCGAGGGCGGCATGATGATCGATGCCATGAAGCAGGTGGGGGCAAGCCTGCATGCCGCCTTTTGCTATCGATTCAGTCCATCGGCACTCAAGATCCGCGAGCTGGTCAGGGGGGGAGCGATCGGCGAGGCGCGCTCGCTGAGGTTGATTTACAACTGGAACCTGCACGGGAAGTTCCAGAGGAGTGCGGACGGCACCATCAGCATTCAAAAGCGACGGGAGGACCGGATGCTGGAAGGCGGACCGATGGTGGATTGCGGGACTCACCAGATTGACCTCGCGACCTTCTGGCTGGGATCAAAAGTGATCGGCTATTCCGGGCAAGGCGCGTGGGTCGAAAACTACGAAGCACCCGATCACATGTGGCTCCATCTGGATCATGCCAATGGCGCGCACACAACGGTCGAGATCAGCTATTCCTACCACCACACCGCCCGCAAGCCGCGATCCGAATTTGTGTATGAGCTGATCGGAACCAACGGCGTGATCCGATACGACCGCTCGGCGGAAAGCTTCACTATGGAAAATGACAAGGGCAGTCACGTGTTCGATTTTCACCCGGAGAAAGATTTTTTCGGCCTGTATCGGGAATGGGCCAAAGCGCTTCGGAATGGCTCTTCCGAACTGCTGGCCACCGCGGAGGAGGGGCTGGTCGTTGCGGACATTGCCCGCGACGCCACGGACGAAGTGATTCGCCGGCGCAAGGAACAGGTTTTTCAAAGCCGCGGTTCACAGCGTGGTCATTGAGCGAAGCGCGGCATGGATCCATCGATCGCAGATTTCGGGGCGAAGGGCGACGGCGTCACCGACGATCAGGAACCGTTCCAGCGCGCGCTGGACGCGAATCCCTCGCACCTGAAAGTACCCGCCGGGCACTTTCTTATCGGGCGCACGCTGCGCATCCGCAGCGGCACGCATCTCCACCTGCATCCCCAAGCCATCATCCGGCTGGCGGACGGAGCGGCCCGGGCATCCGGGGACTACCTGCTGACCAATGCTGATCCGGATGCCGGCGACGCCGAGATCGTGATCGAGGGGGGGATATGGGATGGAAACAACGCCGGCAATCCGAGGCCAAACGGGCTTTTCGACGAGGGCTATTCCGGAGCAATGATCCATCTCCGCAACGTGAGGAACCTGCGCTTGGAAAACATGAGGCTTCACAATGCGGAAGCCTATTACGCCCGCTTCACCGGGGTGCGTGACTTTCATGTGGAAGGGATTTCTTTCAGCTCCGACCGCGTGCGCCACAACAACGACGGTATTCATCTCGGAGGGGGTTGCACAAACGGCGTGATCCGGAAAATCAGAGGTTTACACCCCGGCGTGACCGGCGATGACATGGTTGCCATCAATGCAGATGATGCGCTGAACCGCACGGAGGTTCGAGGAATGACCTGCGGCCCAATCCGAAACATCCTCATCGAGGAGCTTGAGGCCGAAGGTTGCCACAGTTTTGTGCGGATGCTCAGCGTCTGGTCTCCGATCGAAAATGTCACGGTTCGAGGTGTCCGGGGCTCGTGTGAGATCGCCGCGATAAACTGCGATGCGGCCCGTGGTTGCCGCGTTCCGCTGTTCGATGAATCCAACCCTCCGTTTCCGGACGGCGTCGGTGCCCTTCGCAACATCCACGCGTCGGACTTCCTCGTCGCAAAGTCGGAGAAAAACAACATCGCGCTCCTTCGTCTTGAGACACGCATCGAGAATCTTGTCATCACCAATTTCCGGCGGGAGATGGCCGGCGATCAGAGCTCCGATCAGCCCACGCTCAGGGTCCGGCATATCGCGGCCCGGCATTTTGCTCTGCAGCCCGGCAACGTGGGCAGGGCCGTGGCACATGGAGATTGTATCGAGTCCTTCGAGACCGATATCCAGAGGCTCGCGATCAACGAAACGGTTCCTTGATCGGCTACACGTCAAACTGCAGGTCGTAGAGCTTCCGGTAAATGCCCGAATGGTCGAGCAGTTCCTGGTGGGTTCCGATCTCTTGCACCCGCCCCTGATCGAGCACAACGATCCGGTCGGCCTTCAAAATGGTCGAAAGCCGGTGAGCGATGGCAATCACGGTCCGTCCGGAAGCCAGCACTTCGAGCGCCTCCTGGATCTGCTTCTCGGAAGCGGAATCGAGCGCCGACGTCGCCTCGTCCAGAAGCAGGACCGGCGCGTTTTTCAGCAGCGCCCGGGCAATGGCAATCCGCTGCTGCTGCCCGCCGGAAAGCATGCAGCCCTTGTCGCCAACCACGGTGTCGTAGCCGTTCTGCTGGGCCAGAATAAACTCGTGGGCGTGGGCCTGCTTGGCAGCCGCAACGATCTCCTCCTCGGTGGCGTCCAGCCGGCCGTATGCGATATTTTTGCGGATCGATTCGTGGAACAAGAACGTGTCCTGCGTGACGATGCCGATATTTTCGCGCAGAGAATCCTGCGTGAGCGACCTCATGTCCAGCCCGTCGATGAGCACCCGTCCCGAGTCGGGATCATAGAACCTCATGATCAGCGAAAGCATCGTGCTTTTGCCGGCGCCGCTGGCTCCGACGAGAGCGTAATATTTTCCCTGCTCGAACCGGAAGTCGAAGTTCTGCAGGGCGGGGATTCCTTTGCAGTAGCTGAAAGTCACATTTTCAAAATCGATCTCGCCGCGGCAATTTTCCAGCAGTTTGGCATCCGGGGCATCCGCGACCGAGGGGCGGCGCCGCATCATCTCGAACACGCTGGTCAGCACGACGTGGCTCCGGACGAGGATCAGGTGCGTTTTGCTGAGGGTCTTCATCGGCTGGTAGAGCAGGAAAACGCCGACGCAGAGGGAAAGGAACGTGATCCCGCTCATGCCGACGGAGTAGATGTAGAAAAGACCCCAGGCCACCCCGAATGCGGCGAGGCTTTCCACGAGCGGCGCCGTGGTCTCCATAAGGTACCTCGTCCGCATCGCCTGCCGGAACTGTGTCTGGCTGGAGGCGTTGAAACGGGCGACTTCATATTTTGTACGGGAAAAGGACTTGATCACTTTGATGCCGGCGATCATCTCGTGCAGGATCACCATCATCGCCCGGCCTTCCCCTTCCTCGCCGCGCGACGCCTGACGGATTTTTTTCCCGAGATAAACGGCTGGCCCCACGCAGCAGGGCATAAGAACCAGCGCTCCGAGTGTGAATTTCCAGTCCAGCTTGAAGAGGACGATGAGGCCGGAAACCATGGTGGCCGGCTGGGAAATCAACTGCGTGTTGATGGTGGTCAGGACACTCTGGACTTCGCGTGTTTCATAGATAATGCGCTGAAACAGGTTGCCGGCGTGCTCCGCGTTGAAATAATCGAGGGACTGGGCGGTAATCCGCTCCATCAGCTTGGCGCGGATGTCGATGAGCACGCGCTGGCTCGTCCATTCGCTGCAACAATTGTTCAGAAAATCGAGCACGCTCCTCACCATCATGACCGCCGGAATCAGCAGGCAGGCCACGGCAACCAGAAACGATTTGGAAACGTGGTCCAGATGGAAAACATTGAGGGCCAGGCTCTGGATCGGCTTGGCCATGATCCCGAGGTTTTCCATCTCGGTGGCCAGGTTTGCATCCGGCCCGCTGGAGAAAACCACTTTCCCCACGAAGTTGATGATGAAGGGAAGCGCCCCGCTGACGGCTCCAAAGCCGAGGCCGCAAAGTGTCCCGAGGGCGAAGATCAGGCCGTAGGGTTTGAGATAGCGCGCCAGCTCCACATAAGGACCGGTTGCCTTGCGGATGCGTGAAAAGATCTGTGCTGGGCTGCGGGACATATCGGGTGGCAAATACAAACGGTTTGCGCGGCCCATGGCAAGTGAGACGAACCGGCCAATCGTTCGAGGCTGGCGTCGCCCGCCCGGTCAATGAAGGGTTCAGGCGTTGAGCATGCCCCCTCTCCGGGCCTTTACGCGAAATCAAACCGGATAGCGAGCCCTCGGCCAACGGCGCGACCGTTTCTTGAGATCAAGACGTGAATTCGTGCGTCTATCTTGCCTGAAATGGCAGAGGAAATTCCTTCCGCATGGTTTTTGCGAGATAGAGGCTGACCTCAAATTCAGGGTCTCCGTTGCGGGAGATGGTCACGGGAGTCAGCTTTTCGATCGAGTCAAAAAATTGCCTGTAGCGCGCAAGGATGTCTGCTTCGCTCAAATTTCTGGTGATGATCAGAGCATCGCGTCCGAGAAAGGCTGAAGAACCGGTCGAAAACGCAAAGCCGCGCGGGTCTTCATCCCAAACGGTGACCGGATATCCCGGCAGTTCGCGTTGGATGCGGCCGCCTTCCATCCATCGGGTTGAAATGAGTAATCGGTCCGGCTGCCCGAATCCGCGCTGCTGCAGAGCTTCGCGAAGACCCCGCCACTCCACGAGTTCCCAGGTGGGATCCATCTGTTTTTGCCCCTGCGGAAGGACGCGTTGCAACCAGCCGAGTTGGGCCTGTGAAGTGACGAAAAGAATCAGGAGGCCCATCGTGGCGAGGCTGAGGACCAACGTGACCTTGTGCACGCGTTTGCCGCCCAACTCGAGTTCGCTGATCCAACGCCCCAATAGCGGAAACACGAACAGCCAGCCTGGCATTTCCCAATGTGGAAGACCGGCCGCACCGAACAGCGGCAAAAGAGTCATGACGGTGATAGGAGGAAGCGAAAGCCATAGCAGCAACGCGTCGGCACTCTCGCGCTTCGATCTCCGCACAGTCCGGCTGACCGCAATGATCAGCCCGCCAAAAGTCCATGGCAAAAGATATGCAGCCTGGCCGCCCAGCACGGTGAACAGGTGGTCCGGTCGCCACCGGCCACCGGGGGCGGCGCGGCCGGATTGAAAGACGAAGGAAGCCCAGTCGTGGCCGGCGTTCCATATCCAGACCGGCAGGAGTGTTAAGAAAGCCAGGAGCGCCGCACACCAGGGAGCGAAGTGCCGCAACCAAACCCGATGGTGCCGTGAGAACAGCAGAAACAGCCCCAGCCCCAGCGGAAAGAAAACCGCGAGATATTTTGAGAGCCCGGCCAGCCCGATGGCGAGCCCGGCCCCCAGCCACAACACCCATGCCTCTCGCGGGGAGACGGTCTCAAACAGCACACGGATCAGCAGATTCGCAGCAAGGAGCAGGAAGAAAATGAGAGGCCCGTCCGGCACAATCCATCCGCCCGCCGAAAGAAAGAAAAACGGAGTGAGGGTAAAGCTGATCAATGCCCAGACTCCCGCCAACGGACCGTAAAGCCGCTCCGTCAGCCGGTAGAGAAGAGCGCTGGAGGCGCAAAACAGCAGCACGAAAGGCAGTCGCAGCAGCAGGTGCAAAGCATCGGGGCCAAACAGAGACTGCCCTCCCCATGCCAGCCAGAAGGCCATAGGCGGATGGTCGAACCACGACAATTGAAAATGCCGGCTGACGGCGAGGGTGTAGGCTTCATCGACAGCAAACCCAAGGCCGGCGGCGAGGAGCAGGCGGACGAACAGACTCGCCAGAATGAGCGTTCGCGCCAAGAGTCGCCCGGTTGCGGCTGTCATGGATGAGACGGCAATCTCCCTGCCTCCCAGACCGGACAGCATGCGGGACCGCATCCCTGGAAGATCCGGCGCCCTGTCGGCAGCCTTCGGTCCCTTGACGACGATTTCATTTTCCTAAATGGTGGAGCATTGCTCAGGAGCCAGCCAGCTAAAACAGACGATTTGCGACGGATGGAATGGCGCGGCAAAACTTTGGCCCCGACGACTCAAAACTGATGCAATCGCCGGTGGGAACATGTAAAAACCACCCGATGGAAAATTACGAACCGATCGCAATCACCGGAATCGGCTGCCGTTTTCCAGGAGGAGCCCACGGGCCCGGGGCCTTTTGGAACGTGCTACGCAACGGTATCGATACGATCACGGAAATTCCGCCAGACCGCTGGAACATCCCGGCTTATTACGATGCCGAGCCGGGTCTCCCCGGAAAAACAAACTCACGATGGGGCGGTTTCATCGACGGAATCGACCAGTTTGACCCGGCATTTTTCGGCATTTCACCGCGAGAGGCCACTTTCATGGACCCGCAGCAAAGGCTTCTGCTTGAGACGGCGTGGGAATCCATCGAGGACGCGGGGCTTGTTCCGGATCCGTCGGCGGGTTCCGACACCGGCGTGTTCCTCGGAATTTCCACTCACGACTACTCGCAGATCCAGGCGAGCTTCAGCGATAAAACCTCGATTGATACGCACAGCACGACCGGCAGCGTGCTGAGCATTGCAGCCAACCGCATTTCCTACCTGTTCAACTTTCGCGGCCCGAGCTTTGCGGTGGACACGGCCTGTTCGTCCTCGCTGGTGGCGGTGCATCTCGCCTGCCAGAGCCTCAGAAGAGGCGAGTGCGCCACGGCGCTGGCCGGAGGGGTCAACGCGATCCTGGTCCCGGATACCTTCGTCGGCTTCAGCAAAATGTCGATGCTCTCGCCCGACGGCCGCTGCAAGGCGTTCGACGCGCGCGGAAATGGGTTTGTGCGCGGCGAAGGCGCGGGAGCGATCGTGCTGAAACCGCTCGCTTCCGCCATCGCGGACGGCGACCGGATTTACGCGGTGATCCGCGGCAGTGCGGTGAACCAGGATGGGCGGACGAGCAGCCTCACTGTGCCAGGTTGCGAGGCGCAGAAACGCTTGATCCGCGAGGCCTGCCGCGACGCGAGGGTCGATCCGCTGGAAATCGATTACATCGAGGCGCACGGCACGGGGACCGCGGTAGGCGATCCGATCGAGGCTTCCGCGATCGGGGCGGTTATCGGCGAAAACCGCAACCGGAGCGCCTGCGTCATCGGCTCGGTCAAAACTAATATCGGCCACCTCGAAGCAGGCTCCGGCATTGCGGGGATCATCAAAACCGCACTGGTTCTCCACCACGGCGAAGTTCCACCCAACCTGCATTTCGAAAAGCCGAACCCGGACATCGATTTCAAGAAGTTGATGCTCCGCGTGCCGGTCGCGGCTGAAAAGCTGGCCCGCGTGGATGCGGTCGCTGCGATCAATTCGTTCGGGTTCGGCGGAACAAACGCCCATGCAGTTTTGCAGCGCGCCCCGCGGCAGGATCCGGATGTGGCCAGCGAACCGGCGCAGCCGGGACTGTTCGTGCTCTCGGCGCGTGATGCGGAGGGGCTGAGCTCGATTGCGTCGCAGTATTCCGCATGGCTCGCCACCGCCGAAGAGCCGCTGGAGAATATCTGTTACACTCTCGCGACAAGGAGGCAGCACGGCCCGCACCGGATCGCCATCGCGGCAGACTCGAAGCCGGAAGTGATCGGGAAACTCGATGCCTTTCTCGCCGGAGAAACCCGCCCGGGCCTCTCCTCGGGAATCGCCTCGCCGCCGGAGAAAATCGCCTTTGTCTTCACCGGCCAGGGCCCCCAATGGTGGGCGATGGGCCGCGAACTGATCGCAAGCCACCGGGCCTCCCGTGAAAAGATCGCGGAGTGTGACGCGCTCTTCCGGCAGTGGGGCGATTGGTCGCTGATCGAGGAGCTGTCCCGAGATGAGGCCGACTCGCGGATGGACCGTCCCGCCATCGCGCAGCCCTCGATCTTCGCGCTGCAGGTCGCACTCGCCGCCTGGTGGCGGGAGCACGGAGTCGAACCAAGTGCCGTCATCGGGCACAGCGTGGGAGAGGCGGCAGCGGCGCACCTCTCCGGCGCGCTCGATCTGCCCTCCGCCGCAAAGGTGATTTTCGAACGGGGCCGCTGCATGCAAGTCCTGCCCCCGACAGGAAAAATGCTGGCCGTGGCCCTGACGCCCGAAGCCGCCGCGCCATGGCTGGCCGGTTTCGGGAAGCGGGCGGAGATCGGCGCGGTAAACAGCCCGCGCTCGGTTGTGATCTCAGGGGAGCCGGCGGCACTGGAGCAGATCGCGCGCAAGCTGGAAGCCGCGAACATCTGGTGCCGGTTTCTCCGTGTCAACTATGCGTTCCACAGCGCGCAGATGGAGCCGGCCAAATCCGCACTCAAGGCCGCACTGCGCAAAATCACATCCCAGAAACCGACGGTTCCGATTTGCTCGTCGGTCACGGCAAAGATTTCCCCTGCGGAGAAATTCCATGCGGATTACTGGTGGCGCAATGTCCGGCAGCCGGTGCAGTTCGCTGCGGGGATCCAGACGCTGATCGAGGCAGGATTCACCGACTTTTTGGAAATCGGCCCGCACCCCGCACTTTCCGGCTCGGTGTCCGAATGCCTCAAGGCGAGCGGAGCAAGCGGATTTGTCGCCCACTCGCTCCGGCGCGACGAGCACGATGCGGCCAGACTCCTGGGCTCGCTCGGAGCGCTCCACGTCCGCGGCCTCCCGGTCAAGTGGGGCGGTCACGGTCGCAGCATCGCTCTTCCGCTTCATCCGTGGCGGCATGAGCGCTACTGGCACGAGGCCGGGGAATCCAGCGCCTTGCGGCTCGGACCGCCAGGGCATCCGTTGCTCGGCCGCGCTGCGAACACCTCCGATCCTCAGTGGGGACTGCAGATCCATCCGGAGCTGCTGCCTTATTTGGACGATCACCGGCTGAACGGACGGGTGGTTTTTCCGGCGGCAGCCTACGTCGAAATGGCGCTCGCTGCGGCCCGGCAACATCACGCGGAATCTCCGCTGATTCTCGAGGAGATTGAATTTCATCGCGCCCTGTTCCTCCCCGGCCCCGGGCAAACCACACGCCTGGAATTCCGCGGCAGCGCGGACGACGGCACGTTCCGCATCCACTCGCAAACCGGTTCGAGCCAGGCTTGGACATCCCATTGCTCGGGCAAAATCCGTGCGGCCGCCAGCACGGCGGAACCGGTCGATCTCGATGACATCAGGACCCGTTGCCCGGAGGAAAAATCCGGCGCGGAAAGCTATGCGCTTTTCGAAAAGAACGGATTTCACTTCGGCGAATCGTTCCGCGGCATTTCCCGCGTCTGGCGCCGGGATGGCGAGGCGCTCGGCGAGATTTGCGCTCCGGCAAAATTGCGGGCGGACGGGTATCTCTTCCATCCAGCGATGCTCGACTCCTGCTTTCAGGTCCTTCTCTCGACACTGACGCCGGACGAGAGCGCCCGCGGCCTGTTTTTGCCTGTGCGAATCGAGCGGCTGCGCTTCTTCGCGGCCCCGACCGGAAAAATCTGGAGCCATGTCCGCTTGATCGAGGCTGACGGAACCGCTATCACCGCCGATCTCCGACTGCTTGATGAAAACGGGAATACGCTTGCCGAAATTCACAGGTTCCGCTGTGCGGCCATCGAGCAGCCGGCCACGAAGTCCGGCCCGCTCGAGGACTGCTTCTATGAAATCCGATGGAAGGATGCCGAGCCGGAGCCGACAAAGGCCGCGCAGGATGGATGGCTGTTGATCGGCGGAGACGCCTCCCTTGCCAACAAAATCGCATCCCACCTGGAGCCTGCCGGCACCACGTGCGAATTTATAGCAGATTCTTCTGAACTTGAGTCAAAGATCTTGAATAACGCGAACATTGCGAATGTTGCGTATTTCGCTGATAGACCGGATGATGGCGGTGCAATTTCTGCAAATCATATTTGTTCGGAACTACTTGAGATCGTGCAAATACTTGCGGTAAATAGAGCCAGCGCTACTTTGTCGATTATCACGCGCGGCGCGCAGCCGGTGGATTCCAATCCGGTATCCGCCGCCCAGGGTGCGCTGACCGGCCTTGCGCGGGTCGTCATGAACGAGCACCAAGACTTGCGCTGCCGTGTCATCGATGTCGACGCCACGGACACCGAAACCGACGAGTTGGTCGGGGAGTTGCTCAATGGCGGCGAGGAGGAAGTTGCGCTGCGGGGAAGTCGACGGCTCGTCCCACGACTTGTCCGATTCGACCCGAAGCTGAAAGGTCTGAACGGGGCTGAAACTCCGTTCCGGTTGGAAATCGTCAAACCCGGCGCTTTCGACCAGATCGCATTTCGCAAGTCTGCGCGGCGCGCGCCGCAGGCAGGCGAGGTCGAGGTTGAGGTCCATGCGGCGGGCCTGAACTTCCGCGACGTGATGAAAGTGCTCGGTATTTATCCCATCGAGCAGCCGCTCGATCACCTGCTGGGAGATGAATGTGCAGGACGGGTGGTCGCGGTTGGAAGCGGGGTCGATCATCTGGTCGAGGGAGACGAGGTGATCGTCATTTCGCCCGGATGTTTCTCAAAGTATGTCACCGCCCATTCCGCGTTCGTCATCCGGAAGCCGGCGCATCTTTCCATGGAGGAAGCGGCGACCGTTCCGGTCACTTTTCTCACGGCGCATTACGCGCTCGACCATCTGGCACGCATCGGGCACGGCGAACGGGTCCTGATTCACGCTGCGGCGGGAGGGGTCGGCCTCGCGGCGCTCCAGATCGCGCGGCTCGCGGGGGCCGAGATTTTTGCGACGGCCGGAAACGACGCCAAGCGCGAACTCGTGCGAAGCCTGGGGGCCGCGCATGTGATGGATTCCCGCTCGTTGGATTTTGCGGAGCAAGTCCTGGAGACGACCGGCGGGCGCGGGGTGGACATCGTTCTGAACTCGCTCTCGGGCGAGGCCATTCCGAAAAGCCTTTCGGTCCTCGCCCCCTTCGGGCGCTTTCTGGAAATCGGCAAGCGGGACATCTATCAAAACAGCCGCCTCGGCCTGCGTCCGTTCAGCCGGAACCTCTCCTTCTTTGCGATAGATCTCAGCCAGCTCCTGCGCGACCGCCCCGCGTTCATCGCGCGGATGACCGGCGATCTGATGCGGCGGTTCGAGGCGCGGGAACTCGTTCCCCTGCCCCACAAAGTCTACCCGATCTCGCAGGCCGCTGACGCCTTCCGCGAAATGGCACAGGGCAAACACATCGGAAAGATCGTGTTTTCAGTCAATGCGGCGGACGTGGAAGTCCAGCCGGACTCCGCCGACCGGGTCGTGTTCCGCCCGGACGCGACGTATCTTGTCACTGGCGGAGTGCGCGGGTTCGGGCTGGCGATTGCGGAATGGATGATCGAACGCGGTGCCCGGAACTTGGCTCTGATCGGCGCAACCGGCGCTTCGGCGCAGGCCGCGAAAGAGCGGCTCGCCGGGCCGAACGGAGCGAACATCCTCACCGCCGCGGTGGACGTGTCGGACGAAGCCTCGGTGGCCGGTTTTCTTTCCAGCATCCAATCGACCATGCCGCCACTGCGCGGCGTCATCCACGCGGCGATGAGAATGGACGACGGCCTCCTGCAAACGCTCACGCCTGCCCGCCTCTGGAACGTAATCGGTCCGAAGGCCGGCGGGGCATGGAACCTGCATTCTCAAACGAAGGACCTGCCGCTCGATTTCTTCGTGATGACCTCGTCGGTCTCGTCGCTGATCGGCAATCCCGGCCAAGGAAATTACGCGGCGGCCAACGCCTTCCTCGATGTCTTGGCGCACCATCGCCGCTCGCTCGGCCTCCCTGCCCTGACCATCAATTGGGGGCATCTCGGCGAGGTCGGCTATGCCTCGCGCCATGCCGATGTCAGCGGGCACCTCGAACGCTATGGTGTCCCGCCCATTGCCTTGAATGATGCCCTGGCCATGCTCGAACGGCTGCTCCGCTCGGACGTCACCGAGGCAGCCGCGATGCGCGTGGACTGGACCCGCTGGTCGGAGTCAAATCCACGGGTCAAGAAATCCCCCCGCTACGAAGACCTCCTCTCATTCGAACCGTCCGGGAACCAGGAATCAGGGGTCGGGATCGCCGGCGCCATCCGGGACGCCTCCGGAGCCGAGCGCATGAAACTCCTGGAAACATTCATCCGGGAGGTGGCCGCGCGCGTCCTGGGTATGCCGGCCACCCAAATCGACCCGGCCCGCCCGCTCACGGAATTCGGGTTGGATTCGCTGCTGGGAATCGAACTGGTCAACCGGATCGAGGACGGGCTCGGGCTCCGGTTCCCGGTGGAAAAGATTCTGCGTGGACCGAGCATCCTGGGGCTGGCTCAGATCCTGGCGGAATCCATCCCGGCTTCCTCAGGGCTATCCGGAGAAGGTTCCGCGACAGCCCCCCGTGCACAGGGCGAGCCCGTCTGATCAAAGATGCAGAGCCTTCTCAAACTCCTGCACCTTGCCGGATACGCGGTTTATCTTGGTGGCATCGCGCTCGCAAGACTGGTTCCCCTGACGCTCGTATTTCTGCTAGGAAAATCCCTCGGGGCAGTCGCTTACTACCTGCTTCGCAAACGGCGAATGCTGGCCGAATCCAACATGAGAGCAGCTCTGGGAATCAGCGCGGCCGAGGCGCGAAGGCTGGCCCGCCAGCATTTCATGATTCTTGGGGCAAACCTCCTCTCGATGCTCAAAATCCCCACGATGAGCGACACCCGGATCTGGCGACATGTCACGTTTGACATCGCGCCGAAAATCTCCGATGCGGCGGAACGCCAAGGCTGGGTGGCTGTCCTCAGCCACATGAGCAACTGGGAATTGCTGGGACGTCTCACCAAGCTTTTCCCCCAATACCGGTTTGGAGCGATTTACCAAAAGCTTGCGAACGGGCACGTCAACGGGCATTTCAACAAAAGCCGCGCCCGCATGGGGATCACCCTTTTCGACCGGCGGGAAGAGTTTTGGAACTCCGTGGCTTTTCTGGAATCCGGGGGCGTTGTCGGCGTGCTTGCGGACCAGTATGCGGGCGTCTCGGGCACATGGATGCCGTTTTTCGGGCGCCTGACCTCCACCTCGACGCTCGCGGCGGCGATGGCTCATCGGGTCGGAGTGGAACTGGTTCCGGTCGCCATCAATACCACGGGGGTGGCCCGCTGGCATGTCGCCGTCGGGAACCCGCTGGTCAAAGGAACCACGCCCGAAACCGCCACCGCCTCGATCAACCGCGAGTTGGAAAGGCAGATCACCGATTCTCCCGCCGACTGGCTTTGGTCGCACGACCGGTGGAAGACGCCGCGTTTCGGGTTCCTTCTCTCCGCCAGTCATCGCCGGTTTTTTTTCCCTCCGGGGTTCAGCCGCTCGAAACTGGCGCCGTACCGCATCCTCGTGCGCTCGGTGGACGATCCAGCCGAGGCGGAGATCAGTGTTTCCGCGGTGCGGGCGATCAAGCACGGGCGACCGGATGCGCATGTGACGATTGTCACCTGCGAACCGCTCGCGCAATTTTGGAAAGCGGTGGACGAGGTCGACTCAGTCGTCTCGTTTCTCCCAGGCGAAACGGCCCGTGCCGTGGCCGCAAAAATCACAGGGGCCGGCCGGTTTGAAGCGGGTATTCTCCTGCCGGCGGCGAGGCGTGCCGCAGTGGAAATGTTTCTGGCGGGCGTCCCCTGCCGACTCGGTGCTCCCCACAGGTTTTTGTTGAACAACTGGCGGAACCCGCCGGGAGTTTGCGATCCGGATGCCGATGGGGTGGATCGCTACCATCGTATCGTCGGCGCGGCTGGCGCCGCATTGTAGGCGACCTGCTTCCCGGACTCTCACCATCGCCATTTTGATCCGGGGCCTGTGGCGGCAATTTGCCGGAGCCGCATTTGCTTTTGGCTTTATTGCTGGCAGTGGCGAAAAAGTCTTTCGTGTCGAATTCCGAGACTCTATTTAGGAACCTGTAGGTTTTCCGGCCGTGAGAGACCGTATATGACAATTCATCCGACAGCGCTCGTTTCCGACCAGGCACAGATTGCGGACGACGTGCAGGTCGGACCCCATGTCATCATCGGCCCGGAAGTCAGCCTTGGCAAAGGATGCGTGGTCGATGGAATGGCGGTGATCGAGGGGAAAACGACGATCGGAGAAAATACTTTTATCGGCTATGGCGCGGTGCTCGGTGCTCCGCCGCAGGATTTCGCATTCAAAGACGAAGTCAGAAGCGAGTTGAGGGTCGGAAAAAGAAACACGTTCCACGAGTATGTCACCGTCCATCGCGGCAGCAAAGACGGCTCGGCGACAGTCGTCGGGGACGATTGCACCCTCATGGCCGGATCGCACCTCGGCCACAACGTCCTGCTCGGCAACAATGTCACCATCTCGAACAACTGCCTGCTGGGCGGATATGTGGAGGTCGGCGACGGCACCGTGATCGGGGCCGGTTCCGCTTTCCACCAGTTCCTGCGCGTCGGCCGCCTGTCCGTGGTGTCGAGCGGCGCTCGCTCCAGAAAGGACATCCCTCCCTTCGTGTTGGTCACCGCAAACAACACCCTCACCGGGATCAATACCACCGGCCTGCTGAAAGCCGGATGGACGGCCCAGGCACAGGCGGAAATCTTGCGGGCGTTCCTGCTGGTTTACGGGAGCCAGTTGAATGTTTCTCAGGCGCTGCAAAAGTCGAAAGAGAATTCCTGGAGCCCGGAGGCCTCGGGATTTTTTGATTTTATCGCGGCCTCCAAGCGCGGCGTGTGCGGCGGAAAGCGCTGGAAAAAATCCGCGCTCTGAAGACATTCATGCTTTCTGCCCCGACCAGCGAGAACGTGTTTTTTCGATGAGAATCATCGACCGGCAGATAGGGTCGAGTGTTCTTCTCACGATGGGCTTTGGCCTCGCGGTTCTCAGCTTTGTTCTCGTGCTGGGAAATGTGATCAAGGAATTGCTGGATCTTATGATCAATAAGAACCTGCCCCTGGGATCTGTCGTTCTCTTCATGTTCCTCGTCCTGCCGTTTTCCCTCACTTTCACGATCCCCTGGGCATTTCTGACGGCACTGCTGCTGGTTTTCGGGAGGATGTCCGCCGACAATGAACTGGTCGTGCTCCGGTCCAGCGGCGCGAGCCTCCTCCGCCTGTGTGCTCCCGTTTTCGTTCTGGCCCTGGGCCTGTCGGGAATCTGTCTATGGATCAATGCCGAGCTCGCTCCCCGCGCCGAGGACAAAATGTTGTCGATGGTCAGCGACCTCGCCACAAGTGATCCCATGGCCCTGTTGACGCCGGACGAAGTGATCGACTCCTTTCCCAACCGCCGCATCTACATCGGAGCAAAGCAGGATGGGAAACTGAAGAACATCATCATCTTTGAAATGGATGGAGAAGGCATGCCGACAAGAAGGGTCGTGGCCAAGGAGGGCAGCCTGACGGTCGAGCCGCAGAATACCGGATTGCTGGTGCGCCTGTATCACGCGCGCTTTGAGGATCGAGACAAAACAGACCCGACGGACGTGACAAAATTCCGGCCGGGTCTGGTGGTCGCCGAGGGCGCGTATCGCCTGTCGAGCGACAAATTGTTCGGCGCGACCAAGCATACAAAATCCAGAAGGGGATACACATTGTCCGAGTTTGCGAAATACATGGCCGAAGGGGCGGGCGGGGAACTGCTCAAGGCCAAAGTCGAATACCAGAGACGGTTTTCCCTGGCTTTGGCCTGCATCACTTTTTCCCTGGTCGGCGTGCCGCTGGGAATCACCGCGCACCGCAAGGAAACCTCCGTCGGATTCGGGATCGGGATCGCCGTGGCGCTCGCTTATTATTCCTTCATCCTTTTCGCCCAGGTATTCGCCGGCAATCCGGAGGTCCACCCGATTTTCGTCATGTGGCTCCCGAACATTCTGTTTGGACTATTAGGCATAGTCCTTTTCGTAAGGCTGGCCCGGCAGTAATCGGCGGCACTCCAAACTCCGGACGCAGAAAGTCAAGGCAGGTCCAGTTCGCGGAAGCTCACGTATTTAATCGCGTCTCTGCCGTGGTAGGTGTAGGAAATGTGAATCCGCTTCCCGGCATCCTCGCAGATCGACGGGTAGCAATAATCCGAAGCGGGATCCGTTTCCAAATCCACCAAGCGAGTGAAATTTTCGCCGTCGCTTGAGACGGCCAGAGACAGCGGCGAACGGGGCCGGGTTGACCGGTTGTTGTAAACCATCAGAATCCGCCCATCCACGAGTTGCACAACATCCATTGGCGAGTCCGAATTGGGCACGTTGATGGACCGGAGCGGCGACCATTCTTTGGTGATCCAGTCCAGCTTTGAAAAATAGGCGAGCCCTCCGTTCTGGTTTCGCAGATAGGCGCAGATGAACCGCCCTCCGGCGCCGCAGAACGCCAGAGAAGGCTGGATATCGTCCAACCCGGGAATCTGGATCCGGCGGATCTTGGACGCCTGCCCCCCGGACAACTTCAAATGCCAAACATAGCTGTATTGCTTGAACCTAGGAGTGAACAGACTGAGCTCGGAATACATCGGGAGCAAATACTCATGATCACCGACCCGGAGCGGCTTGTGGCGAACCATGGCGCCCATGCTAAAATCCAGCCGGGTCGGCTTCGACCAGGTTTTTCCCTCGTCCGGAGAGGATTTATAATCGACGCGGGAATTCGCGAACCCCCCGTAGAGCGGGATCGCCGAGTAAAACAAATAGACCACGCCGTCTTCGTCCTGAACAGCGGCGGTATTGGCAACCTTCGCGTCGGCCAGAATGGCATTGACCGGGCGCTCCTGGGGACGAACCACCACCGAGGGATCCTGCCAACCGTCAGCGGTCTTGCGGCAGCAAAGGATCTCGTTGTCTCCCCCCGTCTCTGCGCTGCCTTGGAACCAGAACAGAAGGACCCCGCCGCTTTTCAGCGGCAATACCGCGGAACCGTGCTGCACTTTCACCGGCTCGTCGAAAATCCGGCTTTCCATGCCGGGGATCTGGGCGAGGGCGGAGCCGGTCAATACCAGTGATGCAAGAAATATAAAAATCGCCATTGCTCCCCCGCAGGCTGCGGGAATACTTATCGGATAGCTTCTTTGAGAATCAATGGAAATGCACATTTCTCCCACCCGCCCCACCTGTTTTCCTGGTGCGGTCCCGGAATGTCCGGCGCGGGAGCCGCGGGAGATTCCGTTCGCAGGGCCGTGCCGGTCGATCAGTTCCGTCCCATGACCCAGCGCATCGCGTTCGTTGCCGGAAGCCTGCCCCTCGGCGGTTCCACCACGCTTCTCCTGAACCTGTGCCCGGAACTGATCCGGAGAAATGTCCCCTGCGCGGTCTTCTGCGGGGATGGTGTGCACCAGATGAAGCAGGACTTCGAGGACAGGGGCATCCCGGTTTTCACCCACGATTTCACCCGCATCTTCGAGGACCGCGTGGCGGACACCCTGACCGCCATTGATGCCTTCCGGCCGACGATCGTCGTCGCCACGACGGGAAAATATTCGTTCGAGGTCCTGCGGTATTATCCAACCTCCGTGCTGCGGGTCGCGATGGTGCAAACCGACCACGCGTCGCATTACTCGGAGTTAAGTCACTATGCTGACCACCTCGACGCGGTGGTCGGCGTGTCCCGCGTGATCAAGGCCCGCCTGGATTCGATGCGCGTCTTTTCCCGTGCGAGGAAGATTCATATTCCATACGGAGTCATGATGCCTGACGCCTCTGCTCCGTCCAGCAACCCTGCCGGCGTGCGCGTCCTCTATCTGGGCCGGCTCAGTAACGAGCAGAAGCGCGTATTTCTTTTCCAGAAAATCCTCCGTGACCTCTACGCGCGGAAAACAGATTTCACATGGACGATCGCCGGGGACGGGCCCGACGCCGCCCAGCTTCGCCAATCACTCCTGCCGCTGGATAACGAAAAACGCGTCCTGTTTGCCGGCCCGGTGGGATACAGCGATATTCCCCGCCTGTTTCGGGAGCACGACATCTTCCTGCTCTGCTCGGACTACGAGGGACTTCCCCTGAGCCTGCTGGAGGGGATGGGTCACGGTCTGATCCCCGTGGTCACGGACATCGAAAGCGGCATCCGCGAGGTCGTCACCCCAGGCAACGGATTTCTCATTCCCCCGGATGCGCCGGATGGGTATGCGGCGGCAATTCACCGGCTGTCACGTTCCCGCGATGAGATGGCCACCTTGTCGCGCAACGCGCGGGAAGCCGTCATGAGCGGATACTCCTCCGAGATCATGGCCGACCGCTGGGAGCTTCTCGCCGGCACCAACCCGCACGGGACAGGCGCGGGGGTCCGGCTGGCAAAGCCGGCGATCCTCCCGCCGCTCACCGCCCGCCACCCTTTCCGCTTCCGCTTTCCGCTCCGGAACATCCGGAGGCTTTGGAGGCCCGCCCGCCACCTGTTTATGCGTCGCGGAAAAGCATGAGCCGCACCCACCCGGACGACCCGCTCTCTCTGCCCCTGAGGACGGAGTGCCCGCCGCACAGATGGCGAAGCGGGTTCCGGGATGCAGCATCCTCGATGCTGACAGCCCTGCAGTTGACCCGCCGCCAAAGGAGGTTCTACCGCGACTGGAAAATCATTCGGGCTTCACAGCTCTTCGACCGGCGGTGGTATCGGGAACGCTACGGGGCCCTCATGTCCCGGGCCGACGATCCCATTCATCACTACCTGCGATGCGGGGTCGAGATGGGTTGCGATCCGAGCGCGGATTTCGACTCGGGCTGGTATCTCCGCCAGTATCCTGATGTCGCCGCGTCGGGCGGCAATCCGCTCGTGCATTACATCGAACTCGGCGCACAGGAGGGGAGGGAGCCGGTCGGGAAACCGGGGAAGGATCCCCGTCCCCTGACAGGGGCCGCACGTCGGGTTCGGGTGGTTTATCTTTCCGGCGAACCGGACACGCCCGGAGCCATCTACCGCGTCGGAATGCAAGCCAACCTTCTCGCGTCCCGCGACTTTTCGGTCCGGGTGGTGAGGGCTGATGAGATCGACCTGCACCGCCCATCGATTCTCGGGGCCGAGGTGCTGGTCGCCTGGCGGCTGGAGTGGACGGAGGAAATCGGGCGGCTGCTCGACCGCCACAAATCCTCCGGAGGCAAACTCATTTTTGACATCGACGACTATTTTTTTGAACCCCGGATCGCGAGCCGGGAATTCATGGACGGCCTCCGTTCGCAGGGCATGCGCGAAGATGCGATGGGCGAGCTGTTCCAGCGGGTCCGGCGGACGATGCTGCAAGCAGATTTTTGTACGGCCCCCACGCGTCCGCTCGCTGATTTGATGGGCGGTTTTCACAAGCCGGTAGAAGTCATTCCCAACGGCTTCAACGAGGAGACCTGCCTGCGGAGCCGCAACGCCATGGCGGCGCAGAGGCCGGACGGACTGGTTAGGATCGGGTATGCCGGAGGAACCAGGACACATCAAAAAGACTTCGCGCGGGCCTCTTCCGCCCTGGCGCAAATTCTGCGCAGGCACTCGCACACCCGGCTGGTGTTGTTCCATGCGAAATCCGCAGAGGCCGAGACCCCCTGCCTGAATATCGGAGAGTTCCCGGAGTTGCAGGGGCTCGAATCCAGAATCGAATGGCGGCAGATGGTTCCCTTGCGGAATCTGCCGGAAGAACTCGCACGGTTTGACATCAACCTTGCCCCGCTCGAAACCGGAAATATCTTCTGCGAGGCCAAGAGCGAGTTAAAATTCTTTGAGGCCGCGCTTGTTGAGGTGCCCACCGTCGCCTCGCCGACAGCCCCGTTCAAGGCGGCGATTGCGCACGGCAAGACCGGCTTCCTGGCGGACGGCAAGCAGGAATGGTTCGAATGTCTTGACCGCCTGGTGAAGCAAAAGGACCTTCGCGACAAGATCGGCCGGTGCGCCTTCCAAAACATTCTCCGCCGTTATGGCCCGGAGCAGCGATCAGCGCTTGTGCGTTCTGTCCTCATACGGGTCCTGCGCCGTGAAACAGAGGAAGGCCTCGGGGGAAATCTTGCAACCACCGAAGAGGATCTGCCAGTCTGAGAAGATGTCTGCACAGAAGAGGATCATCCTGGTGTGTGGTCCCCATCGAAGCGGGACAAGCGCGATCACCAAAAGCTTGGAGGTTCTGGGCGTCTCATTGGGGGCCACACTTATGCCTCCGGACACCTCCAATGAAAAAGGATACTGGGAAGATCCGGATTTCTACGCGCTGAACCAGGAGATGCTGGCGTCGACGGGACGGGACTGGCACCATCTTAAACCGCTCGACGAACCGGAAATCACTTTGCTTCACGAGGCGTATTTTCAGCGGGCGTCCCGGCTTTTGAAGGAAAAATCCGGATCCACCGAGCTGCTCGGGGTCAAGGACCCGAGGTTTTCCCTGTTGTTGGCGTTTTGGAAAAACGTCTTCAAGGATTCCGGCATCGAGGCGTCCTATGTGATTGCGATCAGGCATCCGCTGAGCGTTGCGGCCTCGCTGGCGGTGCGTGACCGGCTCCCGGAGGAGAAGTCCCATTGGCTGTGGATTTCGCACCTCCTCGGATGTCTTGTGGGCACGGAGAAATGCGAACGCATCATCGTGGAATTCGACGAGTTGCTCCGGAATCCGGCCATCCAGATCGGAAGGCTGGCGAATGCCCTGCGCCTCGACGTCCGCGAGGACCGTCTGCGCGATTTTCGGGAATCATTTTTGGATCCATCGCTGAACCATGCCGGCGGCTGCCGGGAAAAGTCTTCTCCCGACCCGGCATGCGCTCCGCTGGCGATGGAAATCTATCAATCCCTTCATTTGATTGCCACCGGCAGGCAGCCATTCACGGGGCCGGACTACGAACAAGCGCTGGCGAAATGGCAGGAGAGTTTTTACGCCGTCCAAAGCCTCCTGACCCTCACGCAAAAAAATGATCTGGCAATCGATATCCTGGCGACCGCTGCCACAGAGCGTAACCGCCGGATAGAGCTCCTGAGCGGGGAAAAGGACCGACTTCTTCGCAATCTGGAGGCACAGGCCGCCAAGCGAAGGGAGTCGCGCGCCAAGATACGACAAATGACAAAGGATGCTCTCGACCGGCAGAGCGACATCGAAAGCCTTCAGGCAAGCAACAGCGAGATGCAGGGCGCTCTGGATTCGGTGGAGATTTGGCAGAGATCCTGGCGCAGGCGCGCGTTCACCCGGTGGCACAGGTTTCGAATCCATGCCAATGCCGGGGCACCGAGACGATTGGAACGCTCGATCCGAAATTTCCGCAAGAAGCTTCTGGCACTCTTGTCCGGAAAGGGCGCAGGCGGGGCCGGAGACGCGCCCGAGCCCTTCGATTGCGGCCTTCCGATCCCGGAAGAGCGGAAGGACAGAGCGCCCGGTGAGATGCTTGCTCCCGACGACTATCACGAATGGATAAAAACTCACGACACCCTGGATGACGCCGTGCGCAGTTCCATCCGGAACAGCATTGCTGCACTGAAGGATCCGCCGCTGATTTCCGTTGTCATGCCAACCTACAACACGAAGGCCGCGTGGTTGGAAGGGGCGATCGAGTCGGTGCAAAACCAGCTGTATCCGCACTGGGAGCTTTGCATCGCGGACGATGCCTCAACCCAGGAACATGTCCGCAAAATCCTGGAGCGCTATCAGAGCGTTGATGCGCGCATCCGGGTCATTTACCGCGAGTCAACTGGCCATATATCCCGCGCATCGAACTCCGCGATCGCAATCGCCCAAGGCGCCTACGTGGCCCTGCTCGACCACGATGATGTCTTGGCGGAACACGCGCTGGCCTACGTGGCGCTGGCTGCCGCCAAACACCCCGGAGCACAAATTTTTTACAGCGACGAAGACAAGCTCTCCCCGCAAGGCCTCCGGGTCGAGCCGCATTTCAAAAGCGACTGGAACCCCGACCTTTTCTACTCCCAGAATTACATCTGCCACCTCAGCGTCTTCCGGGGGGATCTGCTGGCAAAGGTCCGCAGCTTCCGGGTGGGCGTGGAAGGCAGCCAGGATCAGGATCTCCTGCTGCGGTGCCTGCCTCATGTGACGGGCGGACAGATCATCCACATCCCGCACATCCTCTACCATTGGCGCATTCTTCCAGGATCCACGGCTCTGGAAGCGGACGGCAAGGACTACACCACGGAAGCGGGGCTCAAGGCGCTGAACGACCATTTCGATGAGAATGGCCCGCAGGGGGTCAGGGTGGAAAACGGGGGAGTCCCCAACACCTATCGCGTGCGGTGGCCGCTTCCTTCCCCGGCTCCTCTGGTCAGCATTCTCATTCCCACACGCGACCGGCTTGAACTCATCGAGACAGTCACCTACAGCATCCTGGACAAAACATCCTACCGGAACTTCGAGATTCTGATCCTTGACAACGGGAGCATCGAGGATGGCGTTTCCAAGTTCTACAAGGAGATCCAGTCGGAGGATTCCCGTGTCAGAGTTCTCTCCTGCGACGGGCCGTTCAACTTCTCCGCCATCAACAATTCCGGCGTCGCCCAGGCCAGGGGATCCGTCATCGGATTCATCAATAACGATATTGAGGTCATCAGCCGCGAATGGCTCGGCGAGATGGTTGCGCATGCCATCCGGCCAGACATCGGCTGCGTGGGGGCCAAGCTGTATTATTCCGACGGGAGGATTCAGCACGGAGGGGTGATCGTCGGCCTGGGGGGGGTCGCCGGCCATTCGCACAAATATTTTCCACGGAAACATCCGGGGTATTTTAGCCGGCTCCTGCTGGCACAGTCGCTGTCCGCAGTGACCGCCGCCTGCATGCTGGTGCGCCGCGAGGTTTTTGATCAGGTGGGGGGACTAGATCAGCACCTCCAGGTGGCGTTCAACGATGTGGATTTCTGCCTGAAGGTGCGGGAGAAGGGCTACCGGAACGTGTGGACGCCATACGCCGGGCTCTACCACCACGAATCGCTCAGCCGGGGGGTCGAGAACTCGCCGGAAAAACGCGCGCGCTTCGAAAGCGAAGTGCGGTTCATGCTGGAGAAATGGGGCTCGCTGCTGGAAAGGGATCCATTTTACAACCCGAATCTCACACTTGATCGCGAGGACTTCGGGCTCTCGCTGCTTCCACCGCACGCGGAGGATTTCCTCCGCGACATGTCATGAGTCCCGATCCGCGGCTTGAAACTCGAGGGCGGTGGACGAAGACGATCGAGGGGTGGCTTCTCGCGCTTTTGATCATTTTGAAATTATGGACGGTTTCCGATCTGGATATCGTCGCCGTTTCCTCGCCGCATGACAACCAGTGGATGATCAACAAGGCAGCCGTTTGTTATTGGGGGGAAGCAGCCTATAACCAGATGACAAACATCAAGGAACCCCTCATGCCGTTGTTCCTTGCCTCCAGCCGGGCGCTGGGCATTCCGGCGCGTCTGGGCCTGGAGTTGTTCCTTGCGTTTTCCGCCTGGATGTTATGCCGGGCCGTGCCCATCAAAACAGTCACCGCAGGCGCTGTCGCGGTTCGAATCCTGATCTTTTCCGCAGTTTTGTTTTTCCCCCCGACCGTCCCCGTCTTCTGCGCCACAGTCGCGGATCCACTCACGATTTGCCTGTCAGTTCTCTGGCTGGGATTTGCGGTCCGGATCTTGGTGGGACCTGCACCGGGAATCCCCTGGGGCTTGCTGTCGGGCTGGGCGCTGGCGTCCGTCGGGCTAGCCACTGCCCGGCCGGAAATCGAATGGGCTGAGTGCGCCCTGCTGATTGGGGTTCTCTGCTGGCTGGGACTGTCTTGGGCGACCCCCCTGCCAAAAAGTTTGCTTTGGAAACGCCTGGCGGCGGCTCTGATCACCGGACTCCTGTTCCTGATCGGGGTGACGGGGGTCAAAGCCGTCAACTATTTCAAGGCCGGATTCTGGGGAATCAGCGAACAGACCGAGCCGAATTACCGGGGCGCCCTGATGGCGCTCCGCTCCGTTCCATCCGGAACTTCCAGCCGGTATGTCTGGATCAACAACCCCACGTTGAAGCGCGTGGCAAATGCCTCTCCCGCAGTCGCCGAGGTGGAGCCCTTCCTGACGGGTCCCCTGATGGAATGGGTCAAATGCGTGCCGCTAGAAAACCGCACCGATGCGGACGCCATTGCTCCCGGACTCTTCATCTGGGCGTTGCGCGATGCCGTGGATATGGCGGGCCGGGCGGACAGCGCGAAAAACGCGGCCTCCTTTTACCGGCGGATCGCCGACGAGATCGCCGGGGCGCAGAAGGCGGGCCTGTTGCCCCGGCAATCCGGCATGCAGTATTATCTAGGGCCGGACCCGGGCTCGCGAATCGTGATCGCGCTCCAGTCATTCGCCGCTTTTTGGTCGCATGGATTCATGCCCCGTTTCCAGTTCACGATGAATCCCGTCAAAGATCCATACGGACTGGATCTCCAAACGCTGCAGGAATTCGATGAGGTTGCCGGGCGACGTGTTTATTCGGCCACGGCCGCACCTTCCAGGATGCCCCGCATAGTCCGGGGCTGGTTTATGGAAACCGGTTCAGGGCGCAGGTTGAAAGCGGTCTCATGGGGCTCGGCCAATCGCGCGGCCCCCCTTGACCGCCCGGATGTCGGCAAGGAGTATGGCAGAACAGGGCCCAACCAATTCTGGGGATTTTTGCTGAACTGCGATGAGGATTTTAAATCGGGCGAGGTGGTTTTCGTGGACGAGGACGGCCGCGAATATCCGATCGACGGGAACTCCCTGTGCGCCAAAAAGCCGGGCGCAGGATTTCCGCTGACCAGCCGGGACGGGGGAAGCACCGCATTGTGCTGGATTGATCTCGGCCCTGCTTCGAATGAGCGGTGGGCGGAATATTACCGCTCTGTCCAGTCGAGAAATCAAATGTTTTGGTGGCTGGTAGTACGGGCGTGGCCATGGCTGACCGGCGCGGCCGCCGCAGCGGCCGGGATCTCTCTTTGCCGGGCCGGGCGACCCGCCCGCACCAGAATGCTGACGGTTGGGCTGTTGGGTCTCTCGTTCATCGGGCTCCGCTATGCGATACTGACCGTGGTGGATGTTTGGTATGTGGCAGCCCACGAACTCCGTTATTCCAGCCCGGCTGATATCCTGGTGCTGCCCCTCCTGCTGCTGCTTGTTTCGCTCGCCGTGCCATTGCGCGAATGACTTCTGGCCTTTGCCTATAAGTATTAGCTAACTTTTTATGAACAATAACCGGGCTTTCAGCTCGTCACTCTGGCGCGGCAAATCATTTAACACGGCAGAAACCACACTCCTCGCTTCATTCATTTTCATCGTGTGGTTTTCAAGATTCTATCTTATTAATCATTTTGGAAACATTACTCCGTTTTGGGATGAGTGGGATATGGGAGCCGCCCGGATTTATGTTCCATTCGTCGACGGCTCCCTGGACTGGACCGTTTTTTTGTCTGCTCATAACGAGCACCGCCTTTTCACGGAGAGGATCGTTGCTTTATCCCTGTTTCTTCTTGATGGGAATGTCTGGAACCCATTGCTAATCATGCAGGTTAATGCCGTGATTTATGTGGCTGCAGTCGCTTTTATAACGTCCAAGCTGTCAGGACTTTTCGTCGGTCGGCTCCATGTTTTGATCTTTGTTATCGCTGCCGGAATCACCATTCCGCCATACTCATGGGAGAACACGCTTTTTAGCCTGAGCGGTTCCCAGAATTATAACTACCTTCTGCTAAACGCGGTGTTCCTCTGGGCTATGGCATCTTGCCGAAGTGACACTTTTCGATGGTGGTTCGGGCTTGTTATTGGCTGGTTAGCTGTCTTTACCGCGGCATCCGGAGCTGTGACGCTCGCAGTCGGCACCCTGACTGTTTGCGTGCGCCGGTTTTGGCTCAGGGACTCCGGAGCCTCTGTGTGGTCTATCGTGATATTGATTGTCTTAACCGCAACCGCTGTGGCAATCACCCCGAAGGTTGATGGAAGCGAGTTGCTCCGCGCCCATTCGGTCGGACAATTCGCCAATGCTTTTCTTGTCGGAGCCTCCTGGCCTTTTTCTCCCAACATTCTTGCCGGCATCTCAATCCACGCACCTTTGCTTATTTTTTCCGGCCTGTTTTTACTGCGCCGCATCCCTTCCACCCCGGAAACCCTCTATACTCTGTCTCTGGCGGCATGGCTGTATGTGCTACTGCTGCTTTTTTCCTTTGGGCGCGCCCCGATTGCTTCTTCCTCACGCTATCTTGATGTCCATGCTATCGGGCTGGTTTTGAACGCGGCGGCGCTGCTTTACCTTTTTTCCAGGCTTGCGTCGGATTGGAAATGGCGGGCGGTTCTGCTTGTGCTTCTGTGGGTCTGTTTCGTTGCGTGCGGGCTTGTTCTCTCGTTCGATAAATGGGACAAAGAAGTTTGTTTGAAGGCCGCGCAAAGCCTGGAGCAGGAAAATAATGTGCGCGGCTATCTCCTCACGAAAAATCCCGCCTTTCTCCTGAACAAACCGCACCTGGCAATCCCCTACCCTGACGCGGAAAGATTGAAGTCGCTCTTGGACTCGGGAACCATACAGGCACTTCTTCCACCGGAATTATCGCGCGAGAGCAAGGTCAGGCAATAGCGTGACCCTCTGCCGGTTTTACTCCGGAGTGACCCATCGCAGGAATCCCTCCGTAGTAGGTCTCGCTCACGGGTGATGGATAGCATCCGCCCTGGACGGGGATCAGCGGAACCCTCTCGGGCACAGCCACTGCGGCCAGATCGCGCGCCAGAGAATGAGGATCGAGCATCCGCTCCATGGGCAAAATCTTCCCCCATCCCGAGCTGCGGATGCGCGAGGCGATACTGCCAAGGTCGAAGGCAACCGGGAAAAGCCCGGCCTCAAGCACCCTGCTCAAAGTGTATGACCACGTCTCCGGACAGATCACAGGGAACCAAACCAAGTCGGCATTGATGGCCTTCAAACGCCCCGGCAGGTCGGCATCCTCGTATTTTCCAAGCACTGAGACATTCCCGATGGAGCACAGCTCCTCGTCCCGGTCCGTGTATCCAAGCAGCACAAACTTCAGATCAAGACCCATGGCGCTGGCGCATCGTGCGGTCCGGACAAAGAGTTCGGATCCCTTCTCCAGGCCGATCGCTCCCAATACCAGAATAAGTCGCGCGCCTCCCGCCCGCGGCTGCAAAATGCTGCGGACGGTCTGCAGGGCATGAGTTTCGGGGTGAGGACGGACCACCACAGGGATTTGCGGCAGGTGGCGCCGCAGTCTGCGGGCAACATCCGCCTCGGGAACAAAGACACGGCGAGCACCACTCAGGAGGGCGGCATGCTCGCGTCGCCACTCCTTCACCGAACCGGCACCGCCCAGCAGCTTCGGACCGGCCGCACAAACCTCACAGACATCCGGTTCCGGCTCGCCGCAATAGCGCCCCTCCGTATCCACAAGATGCAGCCGCGGACAAAGGCTCTGATAGTCATGTACCGTCACATCGTAGGCCAGCCCGGCCAGACTGCAGACCTCGCGGAAAAACCCGGAGGCAACCGTCCCGAAATCCACGAGCCCGTGGATGTGGACGTGAACAATGCCTGCCTTCCGCAGAAAATCGCCGAAGCGACCGGCGTCGGAACGCATGCAGAAACCGGGCAGATTCGGCGCTTCGATCCCCTGAACGGCGAGAGCGATTCTCCCGGCGGCATCCGGATCGGGACGACAAAATACAACGGTCCTCCCCTCCTCCCGGAGGAGCGATCCGAGATCCTGCACATGTTTTTCGGTCCCCCCGCCTCTTGCATGCGCGACAAGGAGAACAGCGCCCATGGGCGAGGCGGCGCGCTCCAGCCGGGCCACATCGAGACGCATGCGGAGCGGGCGGAGCGGATCCTCGCGGTTGAACTCCTCCACCACATCGTGATAGCCGGGATGCAACCGCTCGATCGTCTTCCCCGCCTCACGCGTCAGCGAGACCCTTTCATCGCCGAAGGACACGCCGCCGAAGTGGCGCACAAAGACATCGGCTGCGAGGATGTTGCGCCACCCCCGCATCGCCGCTCTCCGGCAGAAATCGCTTTCCTCTCCATAGCCGCGGGGGAAGGAATCCGCGTCGAACAGCCCGACATCATCGAGGCATGCACGACGGATATAGAGGCAGAAGCCCACCCCGGTCGGCATCTCCGCATCCAGGCCGCGATTGACCTCTGCGGCGAGTTTGTCGAGTTCGGCATCGTCCAGTTCAAGAGCCTCCGGGTTGTTTGCGCTGAAACGCGGGTAGGAGCAGATGTCCCTGCTGTTTGTGAACGGCGTGACGGTGCCGACGGCATCGCGTCGCGTTGCCGCCGCGCGCAGGCGGGCGAGCCAGTCTCCAAAAACCTCGGTGTCGGAATTCAGCAGCACTACGTCACGGCCCGGGTGCAGCGCCATGGCCCGGTTGCAGCTTCTCACAAAACCCTCGTTCTCCGGGTTCGTGTGCAGAGAAAAATGCCCCGCCTGCGCAAGGCGTTTCAGCTCCGCGGAAAGCCCCGCATCCGGCGAGCAGTCATCAATGACGATCAACTGGAACGGCGGCGCGGGCTTGGAGCTCAAAACCGAGAACAGGCAGCGGAGGGTTTCGGCGCGCCCCTGGAAAACTGGGACAATCACGTCAACGACCGTTTCGCCGGATGCTGGTCTCGTCTCCAGAGCATCCCAATCCGACCCGGCAGGCTCCACAGGCGTGCGGACCGGACCCGCTTTCAGAACGCGGCGCGGGTCCGGGCATTCCCGTCTCTCCTGGCGTCCGTGAAGCATGTAATGCAGGAGGGGGTTGATTCCGGCGGCAGAAACATCCGGGTGCACGCCGAGATAACCGGTTGTGCTGAACGCAGGCCCCGGATCCAGCCCGCGTTTCCAACCGATTTCGAGGTAGTGGGCAAGCGGGTCGCAATTTCCGCAGGCGGCTCCCTGGCCCACGTAGAAATCGGCGTCAAACAGGCCGCTGGAGCGGGTCAGAACCACCCCCTTCGCCATGAGTTCGGCAGGCTCCGGCTGAGGAGGTTGGGGAATCTCCGGCTGGAGTTCTGGAGGGGGACATGGCTTGTGAAAGCCCGGTGGGAGCGCCGCTCCGCGCGGGGAATGGAGGATAGCCTTCCCGAACTCGCGGATGCGGAGATGCCATGCGGGGGAAGGAGCAGGGGGCGGAGCCATCATGGCGGCAAGCAAGCCGCGGTAGCGCGCGAGGCGATTCTCCTCATCCTCAGCCTGCCCACTCACAGCAGGAGACCCGGGGGGACGGGAGATCGCCAGGGCCAACTCCTCAGAGGTCGAAAACACATCAAGCCGAGCGCCAGGCGGAAGCTCTCCGGGCATCGCATGCTTGTCTTTGCAATAAAACAGGAGGTTTGTCTCGCTGGCTGTCCCAAAACAATTTTCCCCGTTCCCGTGGTGGTTGTCCCCGCGGAACGCCGGGGTCCGCAGCAACGCCATGCAATATCCGTTCCACACGCCGACCCGGGCTATCGCGAACGCCGCATCAACAGAGTTGCATTCGGCCAAAATCACCGGGCGGCAGCGCGCAATCAGGCCCGACATCCCGGAGAGGGCGGCGGGCTCCATTCCTTCGATGTCCAGCTTCACGAGGTCGCACCGCGCCAGTTCCTCTCCGTCGAGGGAGCGCACCTCCACGGTGCCCCGGGAGTCGCACGGCGACGATCCTGTAAGGGCACCCAGCGACACGGCACCGAAGTTGGCATGCTCCACCGTGTCCGGGGGTGCGATCAACATCCTGCCCGGACCACTGCCAAGGCCCGCCTCATGCACGGTGGCCTGCCCGATGCCGTTGTCCGCCAGCGACCGCCGGAGCATGTCGGCCAGCGCGGCCTGGGGTTCATACGCATGAACATGCCCCGACGGCCCCACCATCCGCGCGAACGCCAAGGTATGAGTCCCGACGTTCGCTCCTCCATCGACAACAACCCCTCCCTCGGGAACAAAGCGCGCAAGGACCTCGATCTCGCTCTGCGCCCACTCGCCGAAATTCAGGAGGGAGACGCCGATGGGATCGTCCTTCGGTGGGATGTGCAGCACGCCATACCGGGTTTGAACAGCGATGTGGGACGGGGCTGCCGGACGCGCCAGCACCGGCGGTTCTCTCCGGCCAACGGCGGAGCCAAGGCGATAGCGGCAGCCACCCTCCGGATCATAAACAAACGCGGTCAGGCTCTCCGGGGCACGGCCGGCAGCCGAGGACGGGGGAATCACAGCCTCCCAGCCTGAGAATTTGGCGCGGGGGTTGCCGATGGCCAGAGCCACATCGGCCCGGCGAAGCTCCGCCGTTGCATAGCCCAGCATCCGGCCATCGTCTCCCGTGAGAACCACGTGCCGCGCGGGCATTCCACTGCACGGCTCGATGGCCCACCCCGCCAGCCGCAATGCTCCCCCCTCCTGCCGCTCGATGATGTCCAAAAAGCCGACGGGCCCCGGAGCGGGTTGCTCGGGGGGCATCGCCGCCTCGAACCCCTCGGCAATCCGGACCGCGTCGCCCACCCGCGCGGGGATCGTTTTTATCCACTGGCGCAGCGACCGGAGAGGATCCCCCTCGGTCGCCCCGTCGCCAAAACCGCCAATGTCCGCAGCCTTGTCGCGGAAGAGGGTCAGCGCATTCAAAAACCTGTTCTGCCGCAATTCGTAAGTGTTGGCACCGCTGTCGCCGGTCCACTGCATGGCGTCGGCGGATCCCGGATCGATCCCGTATCCCGCGAGATCCCGGCTGATCGCGGATTCCCCGAAGAGCCCGAGCGTATTCAGAAGAAACGTCTCCACATGCGGGGCGATCCGTTTCATGAATGCGATGGTTTGGAAATAGTCGGACTCGGTTTCTCCCGGATGCCCGAAGATGATCGAGACGGCAATCAGGATGCCGGACTCGGATGCCACCCGGATGATCCGCTCCGCGTCATCCAGTTTGAAATTCTTGCGCATCCGGCGGATCATCTCCGGGCTGCCCGTTTCCAGGCCGAAAAGCGTCTCGACCATACCCGCCCTGGCCAGCTTGCGCAGCAGCTCGTCGGTCATTTTTTCCCGGATGAGCATCATGCCGCTGAACTGGACTCCGCCCTCGACCGGGTCCGTGATCAGGAGGTCGGCCAGACGCTCCAACTGCTCAAGGTTGCCGTTCACCAGCGAATCGTTGAAGTAGATGCGCAGCGGGCGGCGGACATTCGATGTTGCTGCGTGGAACTTGATTTCCTCGTGGATGCTTTCCGCCGGACGCGCCCGGTAACGCAGGAAGGAAACCGACTCCGAACAGAACGAGCAGCGGTTGATGCAGCCCCGGCTCAGCATCATCGTGATCGCGCTGGGATTCTGGTAGCGCGTGAAATCGAAATCCGAGTAATCCGCGAACGGAATCCGGTCCCAATCCGGCGGGCCGGCAATCGAGCCGCAGTCCACGATTTCCCCCGATGCGTCCCGGTAGGCGAACCCGGGCTCGGGCCGGGGCTGCCGCCCGTGGGCGTGGTAGGATTTCAAAAATGCGGGAAACGAAAGGTCGGCTTCCTGGGTGCAGACGGCATCAATAAATGGGCAGGGTTCCAGGAATCGCACGACTCCATCTGTGATTTCCGGACCGCCAAGGATGACATAAACTCCGGGCCGCGCGGCCTTGATCTTCTCCGCGAGAAGCAGCGTCATGAAGCGGGAGCGGACCTTGGTGGAAAAACCGACGACATCGGGGGCCGTGGCCAGAATGCGCGAAACGAAGCCGTCGAGCACGGTGGAGTATTCCCCGGCCAGCGCGGCGACATTTTCATCGGAGTCCCAGAACGATCCCGACGAATCGAGCCAGCGACCCTTGTGCTCCTCCCGGACCGCGCTGTAGAGGTCGATGTCCAAATCCAACACGGCGACCGGAAGGCCGTGGCTGCGAAGATTGCCCGCCAGGAGTGCCAGCGCGTAGGACGGCGTGTAGATCGTCCACTTCGGAGCCTGCACAAGCGTGACACGGAGATTGACTGGGTTTGACATCTGGGTTCGTGCCGGATGAATGGGGATGCCCGACAGTTAAGCGGGAGTTGCTGTGTCTGCAAGCAGCCGAAGCCGGGGGGACGGCACCGTTGGAGCGGGAGCTTGAGCCTCCCCGTTCAAAGGTTGCTGCGCGGAACTCATGTTTCCCTCCTCGTTATTTTTGAACGCCTCTTCCTGATCGAGCGACCCAGGTTGAAAAAAGGCGCGGCGATTTTGTAAACGATGAGATGGAACGCGAAATTCCTGCGGCCCAGAAGCCCGAGAAGGACGGCCTGTTCTTCCCGTGATTCCGGCGTGTCCACTTCGAGTTTTTTCAGCGTCCGCAACCGGAGGAACATCGCCCGCTGTTGCCTCCACCACGACCCGCCGATGGGAATCAGCGCACAAGTCGTCTGAATGTATCCACCTCGACGCGACGAACGGTATTTCCGGCAGATCTCTTGGTAGGCCGCCGCAAACGACGGGTCATATTTACCGGAACTCTTGTGAATGAGGTGAAAGTCCACCACCCAAGCGCTCAGGCCCAGCGAACAGGCAATCTGGCAGATGTCGGTGCCGTAAAAATGAAACCCGTGGAGATCGCGGGAAAGGCAGAGGTTCGCAGATCGCTTTGCAAGGATGAAGTTTTCATCAAGCGACTGGACCCGGACCGGAAAACTCCCCTCGTTGTGCTCCCGTCCATCCGCGTGTGTGATCCGGATTGCCGTTTGCCCGGGCGCAACACCACCCGCATTTCCCAGCAGCGCCCATGCGGGATCCAGGGCATCCAATTCCCGGATCGATCGCTCCAGCGCATCGATCCCGTCGAACGCGAGGACGATGTCCTGATGGCAAAGCACGATGTATTTTCCCCGCGAGGCATCGAGGAATTCATTGTAGGCGGCGTAAGCGTCGAACCGGTTCGACACGCTGTTGTCGCAGTAGAGGAATTCACAAAATTCTGGCAGGAAACCCGCCCGGATAAAGGATTCGACCATCCCGCCGTATTCCGACGGATCGGTCACGAGCGTGCAGATCGAATACCGGCATTCCGACTCGCCGGCCGTTCCGATGGCTCTGGCGAAAGCAGGAAAACTCACTGGGCCTCCTCCGGCATCACGGACCGATTCTTTCTGGCAGCAATCTCCCGGTAAAGCGCGAGGAACTCCCCGGTTTGCCGTTCCGTGGTGTTCTGTTCGGCCAGCCTGCGTGCCGCTGCCCCCATCCTGGAGCGGAGCTCCGGATCAAGCAACGCGGCCATCCCTTCCGCAAGTGCGACATGGTCGCCGGGATCGGGAACAAGAAATCCCTGGTCGCCATCGGCCATCAATTCCGAGACTCCGTTGACCCGCGTCGTGATCACCGGCAGCCCGCAGGCGAGCGCCTCGAGTGACGCAATGCTGCAGGGATCATACCAAGACGGATGCACATAGGCGTCCGCAGCAGCGTAATAGGGGCGGACATCCTCGACGCTTTCCACCAGCGTGACCCGGTCGGATTGTCCGAGTTTGCTGGCCAACCTGGCACACGGGCCAGGACGCTTCCCTCCCAATATCACGAGACGAGCCGCCGACCCGTCGGAAACCACCCGGGAGAGCGCCCTTATGGCCGTCCCCGCATTCTTCCGCCCGAGATCGTACCCGACAGAGAGGAATACGGTCTCGTTGTCGGAACATCCCAGCAAGCGGCGGGCACTCGATCGGAGTCCGCCGAAATTTTGCGGTGAGAATCTGTCCGTGTCGACGCCATTGTAAATCACGCGGATTTTCTCAATGGGAACGCCGTGCAAAGCGTGAAAATTCCCTTTGTCCATTTCTGAGACCGCGACAATCAATGCCCCCTGCCGGCAGTGCTGGCGCCTCTCGATTTCCGCCTGTTCGCGGTAGCGTTTCTCGCGCCAGAAACGGATCTGTCTCCAGCGGGGGATCCTTATGAGGCTTTGTTCGTGAGCGGCCTTTGTTGAGCCGCCTTGGGCATGAAAAATATCGGCGTGCCAACCACAGCACAGGTCATGGATCACATCCAATGTCAGCGCCCGCACTGTCCGCTCCATGGCGGAAGCCCGCCGCAGGGGAGATGACGACGGCTCCACCGGATGCAGGACCATTGGGATTCCGGTTTCCGGCCCCGCGAAATCACAGGCAACGACATGCACCTCGTGTCCGAGTTTCGCCAACCGTCCCGCAAACTCCCAGGTCCAACGCTCGAGCCCACCTCTTTGCGGATCAAAATGTTCCAGCACGAGTCCGATTTTCATGGGCGGAAGACAGCGTTGAGGTCTTGGGGGGCCACCCTTCCGCGAACATCCGAATCGCTGAGCATTTCCTCCAGAATTTCCACAGTCCGCTCGGTGGCACCGGGCGAAAGATTTTCTCCCAGGTGGCCGCGAATCTCCCTGTAACCCGCTTCCATCGATTCCCTGGCCTCGCCACTCCCGAGCAGCTTGCTGAGGGCGGCGGCAATCGCCTCCGGGCGGCAATGCAATCCCAAAAGCTCTGGAACGAGCGTGCGCTGCAGAATGATGTTCGGCATGGCGATGAATGGAATCCGCTTCCACATCCAGAGCAGAAGCCACTCGAACCGCCCCGCCCAGCCAAGGTCATAAACGGTCACCTGGGGCGCACCGGCCGCAACAGCTTCCAGCGTGGCCGAGCCGGTTTTCACAACCGCCGCGTCGCATGCCAGAAGGGCGTCGGACGCACGTCCAACAACGATCTTGATCGGGGCGGGGAAAAAGGCGCGGGCTTCTTCCACGAGCGGTTCCGGCACCGGAACGACAAATTTCACCGGGTGCCCGCGGGATAGTATCCTCGCCGCCTCAGCCAGGCGCGGGCCCAACACCCTCACTTCCGCCTTCCGCGATCCCGGAAGAAGAGCGACCAGCGTCTCGTCAGACCCGACCTCAAACTCCCGCCTGAGCCGCTCGCGCTTCCCCGGCTCCGCAACCGATTCCAGAATCGGATGCCCGACCCAGTCGGCCCGGCAACCCGCCGCCGTCAACCTGGCTGCCGACCATTGAAAAGGCGTCGCCACCCGCGTCACCCGGGAGGCGAAGCGAAGCCCCGCAGTCCCGGTTCTCTGCCAGGAACGCGGCGGGAAATAATAGAGAATCGGCACGCCCTCGCTATTGAAAAATTTGAGCTGCCCGCAGTTGAAGCCACCCCAGTCACAAAGCACCACGGCGTCGATCGGGTGAGAGCGCACAAACCGCCGCATTTTGAACGAGAGCCAGCGCGCCCACAGGTAAATCGGGAGAACGGAACAGAGGCCGATGGCGCTGCAATTCGTGGTGTCGCCAATCCAGACGCCGCCTGTCCGTTTGACAGCGGCGCCCAGGCTCCTCCCACCGAGCGCATGCAAAAGGAAGCCAGGGTGGCGTTCGGTCAGCCTCTCGGCCAGCCGCGACGAATGGGCATCGCCGGATAAATCGCCGGCGACAAAAAGGATTGAAGGGCGATGGTCGGTTCCTTGCATGGCAAAACGCTGAGCTGTTTACAGGGTCCCCAGCCTACCGCAAAGAAATATGATGCTGATTGTTTTCCTCCGGGCCGCCGGACTCCCGATGAAAAAGCAGGGTCACCGGCACCGCGAGGAGCAGCGCGCCCAAAAGATCCAACCACGAATGATAGCCAAGGAAAACAATGAGCCATCCGTAGAGCATGGCCAGCGGAACGGTGAGGATCGCCGAGCGGCGGCTTAGCAAAAAAAAGGAGGTGGCCACCGTGAGAAAAAATGTCATGTGCCCGCTCGGGAATGCCCTGTGATCCCTCCACAGCGGCGTCCAGTGGTTGAGATGCGCGATTAAAAAGGTGGCCATCAACGCCAGCCCGAAGCGGGACACGAATGCCAGCGCGCGCTTGCGACTCGGAATCCCCATGCAGCAGGCCAAAAAAACGCAGAGCAAAGCGGGGTTCATCGCAGCGGCCAGCCACTCCAATTGTTGATGTGTCATGCGGACGGTTCGTTCGATGCGGGTGGCGGCACCAAGCCGGAGACTCCCCCGCCAGCTTTCGGTCCGTGATGTCAGCAGGTCCGCCAGTTTGACACCATCTCTTTCTGCAACCGGACGGCGGCCTTCCCGCTAATCTCCCGGCATGAGATTCCCCTGCATGGCCTCTCTCAACTGCTGCTCGCGGTCCACGGGAGCGGAATAAAACAACCGCCCTGTGGATTCGTCCAGAACCGGAGTATACCCCAGCTTGGACATGCGGAGCATCTCATCGATGTCTTCCTGGGTCTTCAGTTGGTTGCCCGGGCCTGCGGCACCTTCCTGAGACGCGGAGATTTTCCCGTTCCTCTGCCTTTTTCTCTGATCCCTGGCGCTGTCCATTTGTGCCAGATAGCTCTTCGCATCCGGGAAGTGTGCCTCCGCCTCACGGGACTCGCCGGTGACGTCGACCCCTGACTCCCGGGCCTTGATGATCGCCAGGCTCCTCTCATACCAAAACCTCCCGTCATGGTCGCGATCCACGGCATTCCACTTCTTCAGGTCCCCGGTGCAGAGCTGCGCGATTCCGACAGATGTCACTCCTTCTGTCGTCGTGACAGCAAGGCTGTATTGGCCGGAGGCCTGGATAATCCCGTGAAAAACATGCCCGTCCAAAGTTTTGATCCGGCTGCCGTTCGCAACGGATTCAGAAAATGCTTTCTCAGCATCAAGTTTTCTTTGAGCCGCTTGTCCGACCTCGGATTGCCATCTGGTTTTCACCTCATCCAACGCGTTTCTCAGCGCCGGGTATTCCTTGGCATATCCGTCCAGTTTCAAAAATTCCTTTTTCGCGACAGTTGCGATCAACGCCCCTCTCTTCACTTCGAACGTGGCCCCGCCTTTGGTGATGATCTTGGAATACCCGGGATATACCTCCAGGAAATCGCATTCCATAATCGACGGCGTGGCATTCTCGCTGACATGCTGCTTGAAGATGACAAGGTAGTCCCCGGCGGCAACTCGTCCGCAAGAGAGAAGAAAAATAACTGCGGCGATGATCCGGCTCACGACAAAGTGTTGTTGCCGGAATTGATACCGCCCCGGCATGCCGGGATCAAGAGCGCTCATCCGGATGCCATCCCTCTTGCTGAGCTGCGGATTGGCTGCCAATATCCCCGCATGAAGTTCCTTGACTCCTTTCTGCGCAGGTTGTTCCACTGGCCCGAACCGAAGCCGATCCAGCGGATTTTATCCCGTTGGACGCCGATCTGATTTTCCGGCAGGAAAGGAATTACTCATGGCTGATACCAAGCCCAAGCGCCGACCGACCCTGGCCTCGCTCACGCAGCTCGACGCCCATCATCGTTTCATTGTCTCGGTCGCGGTAGCGCTGGCCTGCTACGCTTTGTTCTTCGGCCATTTGCACTGGGAGAAACATCTCATCCTGTCGTGGGATGCCTTCACCCTCTGCATGCTGGTTCTGGCATGGGCCAGGATCGTCACTGCCCAGCCCAAGGCCGTCCTGCGCACGGCCCGCCTGCAGCACACGGCCCGCAAATGGATTTTCCTGTTCGTGCTGGTGGCCGCCTGCGCCAGCCTCGCCGCCGTTTTTTTCCTCCTCCAGCCGGTCAAGGGGCTCACCGCGACCAGAGCCGGCGGGCACATCGCCATGGCGCTGGCGACGGTGCTTCTCTCCTGGGCTCTTATCCATACGATCTTCGCCCTCCAATATGCCTATCTCTTCTACTGCCGCCACCCGGCGGATGGAGTGACCGCATTGATCTTTCCCGAGGGCAAAGGGGAACCGGATTACCTCGATTTCGCCTACTTTTCCTTCATCATCGGAATGACTTCGCAGGTCTCGGATGTCCAAATCGGATCGAAGGAAGTCCGGCGCTGGGCGCTCCTGCACGGCCTCATCGCCTTTGCTTTCAACACCGCCGTCCTGGCCTTGGGAATCAATATCGCCTCGGGTCTGATCGGCGGCACCGCTTGAAGCCGATCCAAAACCACTGGCCCTGAAAAAGATTCGGGCCACCGGCGGAAATGATCAGAAAACAAAGGAAACTGATCCGCGGTGGCCCGAACTGCTGCCTTAACCGATATATTTGACCAGCACGGGTTGCGGACGTTCAAAAAAAGAAAAGATTTTTTCTAGCTGGCGGCAGGTTTTTTATAAGGCGCTGCTGCGGAGGGTATTTTATCCCAGATCGATTCCGACCGGGCAATGGTCGCTTCCGCCGATTTCCGGCTGGATGAAGGCAGACCGGAGGGCGGGACGCAGGGCACTCGAAACGCAGACGTAATCGATCCTCCATCCGATGTTCCGTTGCCGGGCTCCGCTTTGGTAGCTCCACCATGTGTAATGTCCGCCCCCGGATTCAAACTGTCGGAAGGAATCCTGGAACCCGGCATCGAGCACCCGGTCGAACGCCTCGCGTTCCTCGATGGTAAACCCGGCATTCCGCGTGTTTTCCTTCGGACGGGCCAGATCGATCTCTCGGTGGGCGACATTCATATCGCCGCAAAAGATCACCGGCTTGCGTTTTTCAAGGCCCGATAAAAAGGCGATGAACGCCGGTGTCCATTCGCGGGTGCGGTAATCAAGCCGGGTCAACTCGCGCTGGGAGTTCGGGGTATAAACATTGACGACAAAGAAGTCCTTGAATTCGGCAGTAAGGACGCGCCCCTCGTTGTCATGGGCGGGCTGCCCTATTCCATTCGCGACCGAAATGGGTTTTTCGCGGGTGATGATAGCAGTTCCCGAATACCCGGGCTTCAGGGCCGGATTCCAGAAGACATGGCAGCCCTCGAAATCGTGATCCACCTGGTCCTGGCGGGCTTTGATCTCCTGGAGGCAGACGACATCGGCATCCGCATCGCGCAGGTAGTCGGGAAGGCCCTTGGCCAGGATGGAGCGAAGCCCGTTGACGTTCCAAGAGACGATCCTCATTCCGGTCAGACAAACGAGAAATCCGCGCGCACCGCATGGTGATCCGAGGCAAGCGTGGGGATCACGGCATGGTTTTCCAGGCGGAGATGTGCGTTGTAGAACAGGTGGTCGAGCACATAGGGCATGCGGCGCCAGGTGAGTTCGTGATTCTGGGCCGTGCGGAATCCCGCCTGTTCGAACTGCTCAACGACTCCCTCACCGGGGACGCAATTCAGATCGCCCGCCAAGATCGCCGGACCTGTTTGCGTGCGGAGTTCGGCTTCGATGGCATTTCTCTGCGCTGGGTGCTCCGTGCTGGTGGAACCGATCATGAAAAATGCCTGCAGGTGCGTGTTGAGGAGCCTGATATCCCGGCCTTGGATGACCGTGCCGGCGGAGATCAACAGGCGCTGCGAGGGTTTGCGCCGGACACCCTCGAATTCAAATTCCACCCCGGCCGCCGGAAGGTCGGTCTTTTGGAAGTCGCGCAGTTTGGATTTGGAAAAGATCGCCAGCCCGAGGCCGAAGGGAAGTTCGGTTTGATTCGGCACGGGATAGGCGAAGACCGAATCATAGCCTTGGAGATGCTTCCTGAGAAAACTGTAATTCGGTGGAGGATCGAGTTGGTTCCCTCCGTCGAACCCCTGCTCGACTTCCTGCAGAAAAATCACATCGGCCTCTTGGCATCTCAGAAACTCCAACGTGTGTTCCAGATTGATTCCGGCGTTGTCCGGCACCTTCTCATCCCAAGGCTGGCCGTTCTGCATGTTGAAAGTGATGGTGCGGAAAGTCATGAAGCAGTTTCTTGCCAACGAGAGATTTCTGGCTGTATAAACCACGGCTCACAGATTTGCAAACCATGTATAAACTCGTTCTCATCCGTCACGGCGAAAGCACGTGGAACAAAGAAAACCGATTCACCGGCTGGACCGATGTCGAGCTCAGCGAAAAAGGCTGCACCGAAGCGAAGGCTGCAGGACAGCTCCTGAAGCAGGAAGGTTTTGTTTTCGACATCGCCTACGCCTCGCTTCTCAAGCGCGCCCTCAACACCCTCTGGTCTGTGCTCCAGGAATTGGACAGAGTCTGGATCCCGATCGAAAAAGACTGGCGTCTGAACGAGCGCCACTACGGCGCGCTGCAGGGGCTCAATAAGGCCGAGACCGCCGCGAAATATGGCGACGAACAGGTACTGGTCTGGCGCCGCAGCTACGACATTCCGCCGCCGCCGCTCGAAAAATCCGACGAGCGCTGGCCCGGCCACGACCCGCGCTATGCGGGCATCGAAAACCTGCCGCTCACCGAGTGCCTCAAGGACACGGTGGAGCGGTTTCTCCCACTCTGGCACGACGAGATCGCGCCGGTCGTCAAGTCCGGCAAGAGGGTCATCATCGCCGCCCATGGGAACAGTCTCCGGGCCCTTGTCAAATATCTCGATAACGTCTCCGACAAGGACATCATCAACCTGAACATCCCGACAGGAGTTCCGCTCGTTTACGAGCTCGATGCCGACCTCAAGCCAATCAAACACTATTACCTCGGCGACCAGGAAGCCATCGCCGCCGCGATGAACGCGGTCGCCAGCCAGGGGAAGGCGAAGTAGTTCAGAGCCCGAAGGCCGAAAAGGCCTCGACCACCGGTTCCGGTGCCAGCTTTTTCAAGCTCCGCAATCCCGCAGTGTCCGGTGGTGCCTGGAAAGCGATCTGGCCCGGGGCGGGGCGGTGCCAGTTGGCGAGGCTGCTCGGCCCGAAAACCGTAAAGCCCTTCACGCCGAAAGCCGCGGCCAGATGCGACGCGGCACCGTCCACCGTCAAGACCGCCCTGGCATTGGCGCAAAGCCAGAGAAACTGCCGTAATGACGTCGGCTCGATCACCGCTCCCGTCGCGGCGGCGATCTTCTCGCAATGCGCGCTCTGCCATCCGGAACCGGCATTCGTGAGGACGAACCGGCACGGCGATCCGACCGCTCTGAGAACCGCAGCCCAACCGTCCACGGTCCACATCTTTTTTTTCCAGCCCGAGGTGGGATTCACGAGGATGAATTCTCCTGCCCTCCATCCCTCCGGAGCCCAATCGTCGGGTGGTTTTGACAATGCCGGAGGCCGGAACGGCCCGTTTGCGGGCACCGGCGTGTTCGCCCAAAAATATTCCGCCACATAGGAGTCACCGAGTTCGGGATTCAACGGCTTCGAGAACACTATCGGATGATACCAATGAAGTTCCTTCTGCAGGGGGCGGATCAGGTGCCGTTTGAGAACCGGGGCCAGCATCGAGCGGAAGGCGGATTTGTTCAACGGGTCGAAGCAGTAGAGCGAGCGCGCCGGAGCCAGCGCCAGCCCCTTCACAAACTTCACTCCGGGCATCAGCGCGACCACGTCGGCATGGCCGTTCCGCGTCATCAGCCGGACTGGAGGGCCATGATGCGCGCGGAGCCTGGTCAGGGTCGGTTCCAAGAGAACAAGGTCTCCCAGTTGCTTATGAAATGCGACGTAACATCCAGACATCGGATCATGTAATCTGCCCCAACACCCAGCGATCACAAGCCAGAAGGCATGGCTTGTGATTTCTGCCCGGATGTCTAGGGTTCTCCCCCAAGATGCCCGATCGTCCGAACCCGACTCATTCCCATGGCGAGTTCAAGCTCCGCTATGGCCACCCGCTGCCGTTTGGCGCAAGCCATGTCCCGCACGGAGTCAACTTTTCCATCTTTAGCGTCCATGCGACCGCATGCACATTGGTGCTCTTCGAGAGGGGAGCCTCCGACCCGATGGCTGAAATCCCATTCCCTCCCGAGTATCGCCTCGGGCAGGTCTGGGCGATGACGGTTTACGATCTGGACTACGAGAAAATGGAATATGGGTTCCGGTTCGAGGGGCCTTACGATCCGAGGGAGGGACATTATTTCGACCCGAAGCATGTCGTTCTGGATCCCCACGCACGAAAAATTGCCGGACGGGAAATCTGGATGGGGAAACCCACAGGCAACAAGCCCGTCTATCGGGGCCGGATTCCACACGAGGAATACCAGTGGGAGCACAGCCGCCCGCTGAGGCATCCGGAGAGCGAGATGATCATTTATGAGCTGCATGTGAGGGGGTTCACGCGACATCCCAGTTCCTCGGCGACACACCCGGGCACATTCGCCGGCCTGGCGGAAAAGGCGTCCCACCTCCGCGACCTCGGGGTCAATTGCATCGAGCTGATGCCTGTCTTCGAGTTCGACGAAACCGAAAACACGCGCACCAACCCGGCCACCGGAGAACCGCTCTGCAACTACTGGGGCTACAGCACGGTCGGGTTTTGCGCGCCGAAATGCAGCTACGCCGCAAGCGCGCAGAAAGGCCGCCAGGTCCATGAGTTTAAGGACATGGTCAGGCAACTGCACGCGGATGGCATCGAAGTCGTCCTCGACGTCGTGTTCAACCACACCGCAGAAGGAGGAGCCGACGGCCCGGTGATTTCATTCCGCGGCATCGACAACAAAACTTTCTATATCCTCGACTCGAAAGGCCGCTTCCTGAACTACACCGGCTGCGGGAACACGGTGAACTGCAACCATCCCGCCATCCGCGGATTTGTGATCAGCTGCCTCAGATATTGGGCCTCGGAATACCACATCGACGGATTCCGCTTCGATCTGGCCTCGGTGCTCGGAAGGGATGTCAAAGGCGCGCCGCTTCTTAACCCTCCCCTACTGGAATCGCTGGCCTACGACCCGGTCCTGGCGGGATGCGACCTCATCGCCGAGGCCTGGGATGCGGGAGGGCTTTACCAGGTCGGCAATTTCCCCTCGTACGGACGCTGGATGGAGTGGAACGGAAAATTTCGCGACTGTGCGCGGCGGTTCCTCAAAGGCGAACCCGGCACCGTGGGTGAGATGGTCCAGCGCGTTATGGGCTCGCCGGACCTCTACGCCGCCGCCGGCCGCAAGCCCACGGCCTCGGTCAACTTCATCACCTGCCACGACGGCTTCACCCTCCGGGATCTTTTTTCCTACAACGAAAAACACAACCTCGAAAACGGGGAGAACAACAATGACGGGGCGAACGACAACAACAGCTGGAACTGCGGAGCCGAGGGAGAAACCGGCGACCCGAAAGTGCGCGCCCTGCGGCTGCGCCAGTGCAAGAACGCGATGCTGCTCCTGCTCACTAGCCAGGGGGTTCCGATGATCTCCATGGGCGACGAATGCGGGCGCTCCCAGCGCGGTAACAACAATGCCTACTGCCATGACGAGGACTGGAACTGGCTGAACTGGGATCTCGACGACGAAGGCCGCGAGATGCTGCGGTTCACCAAGGCGGCGATCGCTTTCCGGAAAGCCAACCCCGCCTTCCGCCAGCCCGAATTCCTCACCGCCCGCGACCAGGTCGGCAGCGGCTACCCGGATATCAGCTGGCACGGGGTGCTGCCCTGGCGGCCGGACTGGTCGGCTTCGAGCCGCTCCATGGCCTTCATGCTCTGCGGCCGGCATGGAGAGGCGATCGGTGGGCCCCCGCATTTTTTCTACGTGGCCTTCAACATGTTTTACAAGCCGCTGTCTTTCGCGCTTCCTGTGCTTCCTCGGGGGATGTCATGGCTCCAGTTTGTCGATACCGGGCTCGCCGCTCCGGACGACATCTGCAGCCCCGGCGCGGAACAGCCGCTGCCGGTCCAGAAACAATATATCCTCGGGGAATGGTCGGGACTCGTGCTGGTCGGGAGGTGACCTCCAAACTCCGCCTCGCAGGCACCAGCCGCGCCACCTGAGATTTTTTGCAAGATTACCCTTGCACACCCGCAGTCGAAGCGCTACATATCGCCCCCTTTCTCTTCAGCGATCACATGGCGACCAAATCCAAAAAATCCCCCAAACCTGCCCCGAAAAAGGCGGCGAAGAAGCCTCCTGTCAAACCGGCAAAAAAATCCGCCTCTCGTGCGCCAAAGGCGAAGAAGCCAGCTCCCAAGCCTGCCCGGAAACCGGCCAAGCCCGCTCCTGCCAAAAAGGCAAAAAAGCCAGCCTCCCCGACCGCCAAACCCGTAAAAAAGGCCAAGCCCGCTCCGGTGGTCAAAACCACCAAAAAAATTATTATCCCGCCGAAAAAAATTGCGACGCCTTCGAAACCTGCGCCAAAAAAACAGGCGATCCCAGTGGTCGGATTTCTCGCAAAACAACGCGACCGGCTCCTGACCCTCAAAGACACGCTTCTGGATTCAATGAACGGAGTGGCCAAGGACAGCCTCCGCTCCCGCGCGGAAGGCAGCGAGGCTTCGGCATTCGGAATGCATCAGGCCGATGCCGGCAGCGACGCCTACGACCGCGACTTTGCACTCAGCCTCCTTTCGCAGGAACAGGATTCCCTCTACGAGATCGACGAGGCCCTCAAGCGTATCGAAACCGGCGCCTATGGAGTCTGTGAGATGTCCGGCAAGCCGATCCTTCACGCCCGCCTCGAGGCACTGCCCTTTACCCGCTACACCGTCGAGTGCCAGGCCGAGATCGAAAAGAAGAACCGCTACAGCCGCGTCCGCCAGCCGGTCGCTTCGCTCTTCGGGCTTGGCGATGACGAGGGCGGCGACGGAGACGACGACGATTCATCAACCGACAGCAAAGACTAGCACATGGCACAGGAAAACATCACTCTCGAATGCACCGAGGCGAAAGCCGAGGGGAAACCCGCTTCGCGTTACATCACCACACGCAACAAAAAGAGCCCGCAGACGCCGAACCGCCTGGAGAAGAAGAAATACAACCCCTTCCTCAAGCGCCACACGCTCCACCGCGAAATCAAATAACACGCCATGCAGCCGAAAACTCCTCAACGCCGGACCAATTTCCGCAAAGCCAACCGCTCGATGCCGCGCCGCCGCGTGGACCTCAACCTCGAGGCGATCGACTACAAAAACCCCGATCTCCTCAAGCGCTTCGTCACCGAGAGCGGCAAAATCCTTCCCCGCCGGGTCACCGGCATGTCGGCCCGTCTTCACCGCAAGATCACCGGCGAA
>Ga0194053_10000075_pt1 | contig 71566 bp, 64 predicted proteins | sample SepL228m_MetaG_FD_161684 | JGI IMG/M metagenome (GOLD analysis project Ga0194053, IMG submission 161684) | Anoxic zone freshwater microbial communities from boreal shield lake in IISD Experimental Lakes Area, Ontario, Canada - Sep2016-L227-8m | ecosystem: Environmental > Aquatic > Freshwater >...
GCGTCTCTCTATTCCATTATCAGCGTTTGTCGCAGGAATATGCACCGTTGCCTTTTCTCAAGTTATTCATCCCATATCCATAACTATTACTGTAATAAGCTGTCTGATGAGGTTTATGCCGGGATTTTCTCTGACTCAGGCTATGACTGAAATAGCTTCTCGCCGTCTTGTATCAGGAATGGCTCATTTCTGCGAAGCTATTGCGACATTGATGATGCTTGCTACTGGAGTTTTTATTGGCATAACATTGGGAAGCGTATTTATGACAGTTTCGCATGGCTACACGCCATTTCCACCAGCTATGTGGCAGATAAGTATAGCGGTTATCAGCGTATCAATAGGGTTTGTAATTTGTTATCAGATACTTACTTGCCATATCGTGGCTGTAATAGTCTCGTGTATTCTGGCGACATTACTATGGTTCTATGCAAGAGAATCTTATGGAATCGTGTATGGGACAGGCGCCGCTGCTTTACTTGGCGCGCTCATAGCTAATTTGTACGCGAGAATCCGACAATGCTCCGATCTGATAATCAAAGTGCCTGTGGCTATAATCCTTGTACCGGGAGTTTATGGCTACCGTTCGCTTCTTGAGATAATGAATAGTCAGACTGTGAGCGGATTAGGGCATTTTTCAACAACTTTCGGGATTGCTGTCTCCATAATTACCGGATATTTGCTTATTGATATTATTATTCCTGTTGACTCTCACTCTGAAGATGCCCGAAAAGAGCAAATTCCTTCCTGCGCAAAACGGAACTTTATTTGCAGAAAGAACTTTTCAGATTCTGCGGCAGACAGGTTCAAACCAAAAAGATTCAGAATGTGAAGCAATGAAAAAAGAAAATCATCAAAAAAGGATATAGCCATAATGTTCAATGACAAAAGAAGCAAAAAAGTAGTGTTGGTTGCGCATTGCATTTTAAATCAGAATGCCAAATTAGATAATGTAGCCAATTATCCTGGCACAATTAAAGAAGCTTCTGAAGTTTTACTGAATGCAGATATAGGGATAATTCAGATGCCATGTCCAGAGCTTCTTTATTTGGGGCTTGACAGAGATGTTGCCTACGGAAAAACACACTCTATAGAATCTGAGAGAACTCGGATAGCTGAACGCATGCTTGAAGAGCAAGCTCAATCTTTATGCAGAAAAATAATAGAGGATATCATTTTCCAGATTACTGAGTATCAGAAGTTTTGTTTTGATATAGTAGGCCTCGTAGGATTTAATGGATCACCTACTTGCGGCGTAGAAAAGACATGGTCTGAAGGCAGAGAGCATAAAGGTTCGGGAATATTTATAAAAATGTTAAAAGAAGAACTCGCTAAAAGAAATATCGACTTACAAATGTTAGGTATAAGCTCAAGTGATCCAGAAGAAGCAGTTTCTAAGATAAATATTTTATTGAAAATTTAATTTTAATTTCATTAGGGCAGGGCATAAAAAAACTGCCGGACTATTTAGATAAGTCCGGCAGTCATAGATTCTGAAGCTAATTAGCTTTATTAAGCTTTTTTCTCAGGGCGCATCCGCAGCAGCTACTTTCGGGGCGGCAGCAGGTTTTTTGATTTCTACATCGAATCTTTCATTTTCCATTTTTGCCATTGGAGGAGCGTATTGCTGCTCTGTAGTAAGAGCCTTAACAGGCTTGACCGGGCAGGCGTGAACACACTCAATGCACATAATGCATTTGTATCTATTTATCTGCCAATAACCTTTAACTCTGTCAACTTCAAGAGCTCCAGTAGGACATCTTTTCGCGCAAAGCGTGCACAAAATACACTTGGCAGCATCTAACTTGATGTGCCCTCTTGTATGTGTATGAAACTTTGCAGGTTGAAAAGGGTACATCTGGCAAAAAGTTTTCTTGCGAAGACTTGATACCACTGTTTTGCACATTTTTAGAATATCTGACATATTTTTACCTCTCTGTACAGCTAATACATGGATCGATTGCCAAGACAATTGCAGGTACATCCGCCAAATCACAACCTGCCAACATCTGAACTAGAGGACCCACATTTGCAAAAGTAGGCGTTCTTACTCTGAATCTATCAAGGAACTTAGTGCCATTACCTTTCACATAGTAGATAACTTCTCCGCGGGGCTGTTCTACTCTTGAGAAATATTCGCCTGTCGGGAAGCCCGTGACTTTGACTTCGACTTCTCCGCCTTCAGGCATCTTGGAGATTGCCTGGCGAACCTGATCAAGAGATTGGTAAACTTCGCGAACTCTTACAAGTGCTCTTGCATAGCAGTCACCTGCTGTCTCCACGATAGGTTCCATGCTGATCTTGTCATAGCCGCCATATTTGATCATTCTTACATCGAAGTTGATACCGCTTGCTCTTGCGCACGGACCGACTGCTCCGAGTAATTCAGCTTGTTCTTTTGTCAGAACGCCGACCCCTGACCATCTATGAGCAATAGTGAAATCATTGACGAATACATCTGCAATTTGTTTGTATTCTTCTTCAATTTTGTCAAGCTGTTTCAAAATGCGTCCAAGAGTTTCTTTGCTGATGTTTTTCTTTACTCCGCCGACTTTTATTGCGTCGAAAATTACTCTGCCGCCGGTGGTTTCTTCGAAGATATCAAGAACGAGTTCTCTTACTCTCCATGAGTGCATGAACAAACTTTCAAATCCTATTGCGTCAGCCGCGAGACCAAGCCATAGAAGATGACTATGAATTCTTGACATTTCACTCCAGAAAACTCTGAGGAGTTCAGCTCTTTCTGGAACCTGGAGATTCATTATTTTTTCTACGCCGTTGACAAATCCTATTCCATGAACCAAACTGCATATCCCGCAGATTCTCTCAGCTACAAGCACCATATCCTGAAAAGGTTTTTTCTCACAGAGAAGTTCAAGTCCTCTGTGGATAAATCCGATATTAGGAATGGCTTCAACTACTTTTTCGTCTTCAAGAACCAAGTCAAGATGGATAGGTTCAGGAAGAACTGGGTGATGAGGCCCAAAAGGTATTACAGTACGCTTAGGCATTTTTTACCTCCTGGCAAGGTGGCTTGTTAAATGGAGCTGTCTCTTTTATTCTGTAGAATTTGCCGCCGAAATCAAGTTTATTGCCGACTACATTGATTCCGAAGAGATCATGAAGTTCATTTTCATAGGTGAAAGCGGCAAAATAAACTTCTGTAATGCTCGGCAGGGTGTCTCCCTGGAGATCGAGCTCAAGCCTAAAGTTTGTAAATTTATAATTTTTATCAAATGAGTAATCAACTACGAGCTTGCTTCCCTTTGTGCAGCAGATTTGAACAAGTCTCTGCCCGTCTTTTAATAGTGAAGAGACTTTTGGGAGCAACTCTTCCTTTTTGATATTTATGATTTCCTGTGTTTCAAACATAAATCTGAACCTCTTTTCTGTTATTTACGCTTAATCCCTAAATAGAGTCTTTAAGCCTTCTTTCTGAGTTTTGTCAGTTTTTCTTCCAATACCCCTAAACCCTTTACTACAGCGTCGATAATAACTTCCGGTCTTGCTGCGCATCCAGGCGCATAAACATCAACCGGTATAACTTTATCAATTCCGCCGAGAGTATTGTAGCACTCTGCAAAGAAGTGGCCTGTGCAGGCGCAAGCGCCTACTGCTACAACTACTTTAGGTTCACCCATCTGGTTATAGATATTTTTAATAACATCAACATTTTGAGTATTGACTGAACCTGTGATAAGAAAAACATCGGCATGTTTCGGATTACCGGTATTTATTATTCCAAAGCGCTCCACATCGTACTTCGGCATGAGAGCGGCAAGGACTTCTATATCACAGCCATTGCAACTCGATCCGTCGTAGTGAAGGACCCAAGGTGATTTTTTCAAGAAACCCATTTTTGCGACTCCTTAATTTATAGTGATAAGAAATAAAGTACGAAAAGATTGCCTACGCCTAATATAAGCGTGACGACCCATGCTGACTTGAGCATCAATTCCCATTTTACACGGGCGTTGATGTTGTCAATAAGAATTTCCACAAAGTACACAGCAAGGGCTACTAATACGCCTACTATTGGCATATTTGCAAAGAACAAATAAACTAGACCGAGCATGAATATTGTTTCATACCAGTGAGCCATTTCAAAGTAAGCAAGCGAAGGACCGGCAAACTCTGTGGTCAAACCTTTAACTAATTCCTGATGCGCATGATGCGAAGTAGAAAGGTCGAAAGGAGACTTTCTGAGTTTAATTGTCAGAACATAAGTCAGAGCAAGGAAAACGCCCGGCACATATAGAAAAGGAGTGCGGGTTGTCTTCAACATTTCTGAAATATCAAATGTCCCTGTTACATTGAAGAGAGCCACAGCTGAAAGAAGCAACATTGGTTCTGCTGCAAGCATCTGGAGGAGTTCTCTTTCTGCGCCGATCAAGGTGTAAGGAGAGTTTGTGCTGTAAGCTGCCAGAACTATGAATACATTAGCAACTATTAGTGCAAATATCGCCAGCAGTAAGTTTCCACCGCCGAAGAATATGCATCCGCTGAGGATTGTGAAAACCAGGAAGCATATTACATAATCGCCATGGAATCTATTGACGACAAGATTCTGCTTGCTGAAGAGTTTTAGTACATCGTAGAAAGGCTGGAGAACCGGCGGACCTACGCGGCTTTGCATACGAGCAGTGATTATTCTATCTGCACCTGCGATAATTCCTCCAGCAACTGGAGCCAAGACGATGTATAGAATTATAGATAGTATTTCCATTATAAGTTCTCCATGAAAAACATTAATATCCACAAGCATGTAGAGAAGATAATTGTAGCCTTCAACAGCTTGGCTTCGCTAAAGTATTTTTCAAGGTAGTAATTCTTGAAAGCCCATTCGCGAGGAGCGCCGAGAGAGCCTAGGAATGTATTCTTATCGTCAAGATTTACTCCCGACAAGTAAGGTTCTGTGTAAACAAGATTCTTCCAGCGAATCATAAAGCTTACAGGAGGAAGAATCATCATTACAATCATTATCCCTATAGTAACTTCTACATTTTCAGTGAATATCGGGCAAGGTCCATACATAGGTTCGATCCAATAGTGACCGATCATAGGATAGAATATTACTGCTAGAATAGTTAGGATAGCAAGACCGGCTAAACCTATCCACTCAATCCCGATCTCCTTATTGAACTTTGGCGGAACCTTACTGCTTACAGCTATAAGATGTCCCATCCATTTAGTCCAGAAGAAGAGCATCATTGAACCCCCGAATATTACGATCGGCGGAAATAAGGGGCTTCTATGGGCCAGAGCTTCAAGCACTGCCATTTTGCTTATCAGCATACCGAATGGGGCAAGGAACATACCGCTTATGCCAATAACCATAACGACTGCAAGCATCGGCATTTTAGAAACCAGTCCGTACATATCTTCGATGTCTAGGCTGTGTGTTTCATTGTCAACTGAGCCCACGGATATGAACATAAGAGCTTTTGCTACAGCGTGGAATATGATAAGAAGTAGAGCCGCGCTAAGTGTGAAGTCTGTGCCTATTCCTGCGCAGAGGATGATTAAACCAAGGTTTGCTATAGTTGAGTAAGCAAGAACCTTCTTTGAATTTCTCTGTGAAATAGCAATTGCGGCACCTGCCAGGAAGCTTACGCCCCCTATTATCGCTACTAGAGCTCCGGCGGCTGTGTCCTGAAGTATCGGTGAGCATCTGATTACAAGATAAACTCCTGCCTTAACCATTGTGCTTGAATGCAGAAGGGCAGAGGACGGAGTAGGAGCCACCATTGCGCCGAGAAGCCAGTTCCCGAAAGGATACTGAGCGGCTTTGTTCATTCCGGCAAAGCAAAATAGAAGTATTGGCACCATTACAAGAGCTTTCTTCATTGTCAGAAGTTCCTGCAGATCCAATGTTTTGCATGAATTTGCGCAATATAATATGCCAAATGCAAAAGCAAGTCCGCCGAGGAGAAGCATCCAGACAGCTCTGAAAGCATTGTTTTTTGCTTCTTCTGTACCGCTATAGCTGATCATTATGAATGAACAGAGTGTGGTTATTTCCCAGAAGAAATAAATCCATGTGATGCTGTTGGAAAATATTATTCCGTACATCGCAAAGAAGAAAAGGAATACTGCGGCTAGGAATTGATGAGTACGATCAGGAATATCAGCATGGTGGTGATGATATTTCTTCATGTATCCTACTGTATAAATAGCAATAAGACAGCCTACTACGCCGATTACTACAGCCATTACTACAGTTAGATTGTCTATGAAGATGTAACGGCTCATTTCAGGCATTCTTCCAGCCAGATCGTAATAGATAACAAGCCCGTACTGAATGACTACTATCAAAGGTATCCAGTACTTCTTATATGGCAGATTCCTGCAGATATACAGGAAGACCAATGCTACTATTATATCACCGAATACTACCAGATTATTGGCAGTATGAGCGCTGATGTAGTAGAAGTCTCCGCCGTGTCCAATCTGCTTGATAGCCAATCCGACAGATCCGATAATGATCAGAATTGACGATATTAGCACTATCCACTTTTGAGCTTCGTAGTTCTTTTTTGTGAATAGGAGTAATACCGCAGGGATTAGTGGGAACAAAATTAGAAATGTCACCCAATCCATAGTTTTTTACCTCTATTGTTTTTGTTGGTTTATATTGGTTTATATTAATTTTACAAATGACGCTAAAGTTCAATAAACAAATCTAAAGAACAGACAAGGCATGACAAATCGCAAACTTGAAAACCTGACTGTATAGAGCAAATTTTATTTCAATGAAGAAATTTTTCAATAAAGTCAATATTATTTTCTGCTTCTTTATTGTGAACTTTGGATATAGTTTATTATTATTAAGGATATTTCCATAAAAATGAACCAAACAAGGCAGTCATAATGAAAAAAATGATAAAAGTATTTTTTTACCTTTTCCTCTTCTCCGCTGTAACATGTTTTGCTAATCAGATAACTGTTGTTAAGCAGGCAGGTTTTGCCAATCCCAAACTTCTATACGCTCCTATGTCCGGCAATCAGGAGTTCTCCAACTATGTTTTGAGCGATTTGAAAAACTGCGGATGGTTTGAAGTGGTATCTTCAGGAACTGCTAGGTACAACATTTCTGGAAGTGTTTCAGGTTCAAAGGCAACAATAAATGTCTCAGGCGAGAAAAATTTTAGCGTCACAGTAAATATTGATTCTTCCAAACCAAAGTGGTCTTCATACAAGCTTGTTGATGCGGTTCTAAATAAAATTTTCAATATTCCAGGCGTTTGCGCATCCAAAATCGTATTTGTAGCTCAGAATGGCAAGAGCAAAGATCTCTGTACTTCAGACTTTGACGGCAGTAATGTGAAACAGATTACATCAAACAACAATCTCACGCTTGAACCGTCATGGAGCATGAATAACTCATTGATAGTTTATACTCTTATACACAATAACTACGCCGATGTAGTGGGTCTTAACCTCAATACGAACAAGAATACGATATTGGCAAATTTCCCAGGGCTTAATAACGGCGGTACTATTTCTCCAAATGGCAAACAGATGGCTGTGATATTGAGTAAAGATAAAAATGTAGATTTGTATGTAAAAGATGTCTATGGAAGCGGAGTTAAGAGGATCACTAAAGGAAAGGGTACTGTAGCTGGATGTCCTACATGGTCACCAGACGGCAAAAAATTGTGTTTTGTTTCTAATATGAAAATGGAAAGACCCAGTCTGTACATAGCTGACTTGGGTTCAAATAAGGTTTATCCTATTCCTACAATAGGCGGAGAGGCTGTCAATCCATCCTGGTCACCAGACGGCAGCAAGATTGTTTATTCAGCTAAAATGGGCGGAAACTATACGCTTGGGCTTTATGATGTAGCAGGCGGCATTTCGACCTTGGTAGATGTAAATTCATCAGGCGACTGGTTTAGTCCATCCTGGGCTCCAGACAGCAGACAGGTGGTTTGCTCAAGGAGGGTAAACTATTTCTCTCAGTTATATGTAGTTGATACTCTTTCTGGTGGCGCAAGGCAGCTAGTGAACTCTAAAATGAATGTTACTTCTCCATCCTGGTCTGAGCTTTATAAGTAAAAAATTCTTGAGGCCGATTAATGATTATTCTTTACAATCTCTTTTTCCCTTTGATATTTCTTTTTTTTATTCCGGGAATTATCTACAAGTATATAAAAAGAGGCGGGGTAAAACATACATACCCTGAACGATTTGCGATTTTTTCTGAGTCTAAAAAAAAAGAATTGTCTTCAATTTCCGGCAGGAGAATATGGATTCACGCCGTATCAGTCGGAGAAACTCAACTTGCCATCGATTTTATTCAAGCGATGCGCAAGTCTGATCCTAAGTATCGCTTTATAATCTCAACGACTACCACCACGGGTCAGGAGTTAGCGCAGAATAAACTTAAAGAAGTCGCTACAATCATATTCTGCCCTATAGATTACTTTATCTTAGTGAAGAAAACTTTTGATCTGGTAAAGCCTGAACTTTTGATAATTTTTGAGACAGAAATTTGGCCGTCAATGATTTATGAAGCTCATAAGAGAAAGATTAAAATTGCTCAAGTTAATTCCAGAATCTCTGACCATTCATTCAAAGGATATAAAAGATTTTCCAGTTTTATAAGTCCGTTCTTATCTCTCGTGGATGTCTCCTGCGCGCAGACTGAGGCTGATTTGCAGAGGCTTAAAATTATTTGCCCCTCGCTAAATGTAGTTAAAACAGGGACTATGAAGTTTGACCAAAAAGTTCCTGACAAATTAGCCGATATAAAACTTGATGAAATTTTCGGGGAAGGTTCCTTCCTTTATTTGCTTGCTGCCAGCACTCATCCCGGCGAAGAGAAATTCATTATCGGGATTTATAGGAATCTGCTGGCTTCTTTTAAAAATTTGCGTCTGATAATTGTTCCGAGGCATGCTGAAAGAGGCAATGAAATTGTAGATGAATTGAATGCCGCTGGGATTTCATATTTCAGACGAAGCAATAAATCATCAGGAAGGGGCAGTGAAGTTTCGTGCCTGCTGGCTGACACAACAGGGGAAATGCTGGCATTTATGAAAGTTTCTGACATTGTGATTATGGGAAAATGTTTCGCAGGCAATGACGGCGGACACAATGTGATTGAGCCTGCTCTGCTAGGCAAAGCCATTGTTACAGGAAAAGAACTTTCAAACTTCCGCTTTGTAATGAAAATAATGCTTGAAAGCAAGGCGCTTATTGGTGTTTCTGACTCTGAGCTTGAAGGAGCGCTGAGAAAACTTCTGGAAAACCCCCAAGAAAGAAAAAAACTTGGCGAAGTTGCAATGGCTACAGTTTCTCAGCACATTGGAGCTACGCAAAGGACTATTGTTCAAATAGAAAAAATAATTAACACTTAATCGTTAAAATGGGAATTTTGTATGACAAATAAAGAATCCCTGCAAGTAGATGTCTCTTATGTCGCCGCTCTTGCCAGACTGAAAATCAATGAAGAGGAACAAAGTTCCCTCCAGAAAGACATGAACGAAATAGTAACTTACATCGATATGCTTTCCGAGCTTGATGTATCAACCGTTCAGCCGACAATGTACGCTATTGACATGAAAAATGTCTGGAGAGAGGACATCTGTATCCCAAGCGATGTCAAAAACACGATTATCAAAAATGCCCCGGCCAATATTGATGGCGAACTTATCAAAGTTCCTCAGGTAATTCCAGGGGAGGGCATATCATGATAGATTTAAAAAAAATAACCCTAGCCGAGGCGGCTGAACAACTTAAGGATGGAAGTCTGACATCTCTTGAACTTTGTTCCCAATATCTGAAAAGAATTGATGAAGTGGAAGACAGAGTGAAAGCATTTGTTCATCTCGACAGGAATTCTATTCTTGCCGAAGCTGAAAAATCTGATGCAAGAAGAAGATCAGGCAAGACTTTAAGTGAGATTGACGGTATTACGATTTCCGTTAAAGACTTGATTGCCGTAAAAGGCGAACCATGCACATGCGGTTCAAAAATTTTAAGAGGTTTGAAGTCGCCCTATGACGCAACTGTAGTTTCAAAACTCAAAGACAAAGGCGTCGTGATATTCGGCAGAAATAATATGGATGAATTCGCGATGGGCTCAACCTGTGAGAACAGTTCATATTATCCGACCAAGAATCCCTGGGATCTAGAAAGAGTTCCTGGAGGTTCAAGTGGCGGTTCTGCGGCGGCTGTGGCGGCATCTGAAGTTACGGCTTCACTTGGTTCTGATACCGGAGGTTCTGTACGACAGCCTGCGGCTTTTTGCGGAGTTGTCGGGCTGAAACCCACTTACGGGACTGTGTCAAGGTATGGATTAGTCGCTTACGCTTCTTCTTTGGATCAGATAGGGCCGCTAACAAAAGATGTTTACGATTCAGCGTTGCTCTTTGATGTTATAACAGGCAAGGACAAGAGAGACTCGACTTCATTGGATAGTCCTTCAATTTCCTATGCTCAGTCTGTCAGGAATGCTCCTAAAGATCTTAGAGGTTTGAAAGTAGGCATTCCAAAAGAGTATTTTGCTGAAGGTCTTAGCGAAGTAGTAAGAAAAGACGCTCTGGATGTCATATCTCTTCTGAAAGATCTCGGGGCAGAAATCGTTGATATTTCGTTGCCTTATTCGAAGTACGCGATTGCATCATATTACATCATAGCCACAGCCGAAGCCAGCGCAAACCTTGCCAGGTTTGACGGCATAAGATATGGGCATAGATCGCAAAACAGTTCAAATCTTAATGACCTTTACCTGAATTCAAGAAGAGAGGGTTTTGGCGCTGAAGTTAAGAGAAGAATTCTCCTTGGAACTTTCGTTTTAAGCAGCGGATATTATGATGCATATTACCTCAAAGCCCAAAAAGTCCGCACGCTCATAAAGGAAGACTTTAATAACGCCTTTGCTAAATGCGATGTGATTTTATCTCCGACATCGCCTTATCCGCCATTTAAGGTCGGGGAAATAACTGACCCTCTTCAGATGTATCTGGCTGATATTTATACAATTTCTATAAATCTTGCCGGGATTTGCGCAATAAGCGTGCCTTCTTCAATTATCAAAGATCTTAATATCCCGCTTGGAATCCAGTTCATCGGTCCGACAAGAGGCGAAGAAATTATTTTAAAGACAGCAAAGGTTTTCGAAGATAACAGAGCTGTTAAAAACTTTATTCCAGCGACTGTAGGAGGTGTGTGATTATGGAATTTGATGTTGTAATAGGTTTGGAAGTTCATGTTCAACTTAAAACTCAATCTAAGATGTTCTGCTCCTGCGCCAATCAGTACGGGGCTGAAGCAAATACTACAATCTGCCCTGTCTGCACGGGATATCCGGGCGTAATGCCCGTTCCGAATCATGATGCAATAAGAAAAACTCTTATTGCCGGAATGATGTGCGGCTGTGAGATTTCTCCTTTGAGCAAGTTCGACAGGAAAAGTTATTTCTATCCTGATATGCCGAAGAATTATCAGATTTCACAGTATGATCTGCCTTTCTGTAAAAATGGAGTAATTAATATTTCAGGAAAGGGTTTTTCTGGGGAGATGCTTGAGGAGAAAAATATTGGGATTACAAGAATTCACCTTGAAGAAGATGTGGCTAAATCAACTCATTATACTGCCTACTCTGGAATAGATTTTAACAGGGCAGGGGTTCCGCTGATGGAAGTGGTCAGTGAACCTGATATGTCTTCAGCCGATGAGGCCTACGCTTATCTGGGTAATTTGAAACAGATTATGCAGTATGGCTTAATAAGTGACTGTGACATGGAGAAGGGACAGATGCGCTGCGATGTGAATATCTCACTCAAACCCAACGGCAGAAAAGAGTTTGGGACTAAAATAGAACTCAAGAATCTGAATAGTTTCAGGGCCATTCACCGCGCAATTAACTATGAAATCTCCAGACAGTCTGAAATTTTGATTGACGGCGGAAGTTTGGTTCAGGAGACAAGAGGCTGGAATGATGACAGAGGTTCGACCTATCTGATGAGAGTTAAGGAAAGCGCTCACGATTACAGATATTTTCCTGAGCCTGACTTGACCCCGATTTGTTTCACAAACGATGAAATAGAAGCCTTAAGAAGCCAACTTCCTGAACTTCCTGTTCAGAAAGCTGAAAGATTTGTGCGAGACTTCGAACTTACAGAGTATGACGCTCAAGTTCTGACTGCTGAGAAGAATCTGGCAGATTATTTTGACAGCGGAGCCAAAGAGACAAAGTCTCCGAAACTATTAGCTAATTGGATTATATCGGAACTTCTTAGAGAAATAGCCAACGCTCAAATCAGTATCACAGATACTAAAATAAACTCTAAAGATCTGGCAAAGCTCGTTGATATGATTTCATCGAATGTCATTAATGGAAAAATTGCAAAAGTAGTTTTTGCCGAAATGTTTGGAACTGGTAAATCGCCCGAAGCTATTGTCAAGGAAAAGGGCCTTATTCAGGTGACAGACGAGTCTTCTATTGTGGAATTTGTCAAGAAGTCTGTTGAAGATAATCCTTCTCAAGTTGCTGAATACAAAGCCGGCAAAACTGCTGTTCTTCAATATCTTGTGGGGCAGGTTATGAAAATTTCCAAAGGCAAGGCCAATCCTCAGGCAGTAGTAAAGATTTTGAAAGAGCTGCTCGATGTCTGAGAAATTCAAAAACCTGCTTTTTGACCTTGATGGGACTATTATTGATCCGAAAGTCGGGATAACAAAGTCTATCCAATACGCTCTTCAAAAGATGGGATGCGAGAAGATTCCGTCTTCAGATGAGCTTACATGGTGTATCGGGCCGCCGCTTGTCAATAGCTTTCCCAAACTTTTAGGCAGAGATGACATAGAACCTGAATTTGCTCAGCGCGGAGTTGATTACTACCGAGAGTATTTTTCTGAGTATGGGATAAATGAATGCCATCTCTACGAAGACATAAAGATTGTGCTGGAGAAACTTGCTTCCAGTAAAAAACTCAGGATTTTCATTGCCACATCCAAACCCACAATATACGCTGTAAGAATTCTCAAAAGGTTTCAGATATTTGACTTGTTCTCAGGAGTTTATGGTTCGGAAATGGATGGTACTTTTAGCAACAAAGCCAAACTTATTGAACATATTATTAAAAAGGAAAAGCTAATTGCTTTCGAAAGCCTGATGATAGGCGACAGGGAACACGATATGATCGGGGCTAAGACAAATAATATGCTTGCTTGTGGAGTTCTGTATGGTTATGGTTCAGAAAAAGAGCTAACCAAAGCTGGAGCTTCTTTTATAGGCAAAACTCCCAAAGATCTGCTTCGTTTTGGATTTTAGGAGCTATCTTTTTGTGTCAGAATCGGAGTTGAATTTATAGACTGTCTCAGAGTCTTTACAGAGATTAAATTTTTCTCTTCCTATCCTTTCTACTTCTTCGTTTTTACTTGTGATATTGCTTAAGGTCTGACGGAGTTTGAGGTAATCTTGCTGTTTGCCAATCAGCTTTAATTTTGCTTCCATCTTCTGCGTGGAGAGACTTTTATTCTTATGATATGCAGGGAATATGAGAACAGCAGATGCTACTAAAATTGAAGCAAGGAGAGCTATGAAAACTATCTGTAACAGACGGTTCATTCAAGAACTCTCCTTTGCATTTAATTAATTGGTTTTTTCTACATTAGACATATTTGTCATCGTCATCATCATCGTCATCATATTCTTCTTCGTCATCATCATCGCTATCGTCGTCCTCGTCCTCGTCATCTACATCATCGTCATCTACATCATCAAAGTTATCATCATCGTCATCATAATCGTCGTCATTGGACACTGCATCTGTAGATATTGCAGATCCGCATTCAGGACAACAACCTTCTTCAGCTTCTACTAGAGAAAGTTTAACTTCTGAATCGCAATAAGGGCATATAAGTGTTCCCATTGAGTTTACTCCTTAATCTTGATTAAAATTTATTATTTGAGTTCAATAAAAACTGATTTTAAAGATACTGAACGGAATTATATGTGGAGAGTCATAAGAAATTCAATATTAGTTTTAATTTTTTTCATTTTACTTATAATAAGCTCCATTGCTTCGACAGGCGGTACGCCATTTAAAGCCTTTCTCAGCGCCCATACTTTCTGTAATTCATCAGGGTGAAGAAGTAGTTCTTCTTTTCTTGTTCCGCTCTTTTCGATATTGATTGCAGGATATATGCGTTTATCGACAAGGTGCCTGTCAAGATGTGTTTCCATATTTCCTGTACCCTTAAATTCTTCAAATATGACTTCATCCATTCTGCTTCCGGTGTCAATGAGGGCAGTGGCAATAATTGTCAAACTTCCGCCGCCTTCAATGTTTCTGGCTGCTCCGAAGAAGCGTTTTGGTTTGTGCAGAGCATTCGCGTCCACGCCGCCTGATAAAATTTTACCGCTGTGTGGTTGTAGCGTATTGTAAGCTCTGGCAAGTCTTGTAATGCTATCTAGAAGAATCACCACATCTTTGCCGTACTCGACCATTCTCTTAGCTTTTTCAATAACCATTTCAGCTATTTGGACATGTCTTTCAGGTGGTTCGTCAAATGTCGAAGAAACTACTTCTGCCGCCACGCATCTTTGCATATCTGTTACTTCTTCTGGTCTTTCATCTATCAGAAGAACCATCAGATGAACTTCAGGATTGTTTTTTAGTATACTATTTGCAAGTTTTTGCAGTAGAACTGTTTTTCCTGTTCTAGGCTGGGCTACTATAAGTCCGCGCTGTCCTTTGCCTATAGGTGTAATCAGGTCAAATACTCTAGTTGAGTAATCATCAGGAGACCATTCGAGAACCAACCTTTTTGTAGGAAAGTAAGGAGTTAGCGCCTGGAATGGGATTATCGTTTTCTTTCTTTCAGGCAGTTCATTATTGATAGCCTCGACTTTTAGCATAGCAAAGAAGCGTTCTTTTTCGCGAGGCTGTCTGATCTGACCTGAAATAAAATCGCCGGTTTTGAGTGAAAATCTTCTAATCTGAGAAGGGCTTAGATAAATATCTTCCGGACATGGCAGATAACTGTATGCAGCTGATCTTAAAAATCCGAAACCGTCAGGAAGTACTTCCAGGTACCCGCTTCCATACATAAGACCATTTTTTTCGGCATTTGCCTTCAAGATCTCAAAGATGAGTTCTGGTTTTTCCAGAGCTCCTATTCCCTCAATATTCAGTTCATTGCCCATTACGGCAAGATCCTGCATTTTCATAGACTGAAGTTCAGCAAGATTCAGACTTGGAGCAGTTTTATCTTTTTTGGAAAAATCTTCTTTGAAACGGCCGCCGCTGTTATTTCTATTATCTCTTCGGTAGAAGTTATTATTATTGTTTCGGTCTCCTCTTTGTCTTTGATCCTGATAATTACTATCATCCTGAGATTTAGTTTGAGCACTCTCCTGCGTGACGGCAACTTGAGAGTTTATTTGCTGTGGTTGTTGTTCCTCTTCAGGATTATATTCTTTCTTTGGTACCTGATAGTGGTGGTCTTCAGCTATATCAGAGGGGTATTCACTAATCAGTTCTGATGGAGGGATAAAAGAATCTCTTTGCAATTCTTCTCTAGTGTCTTGGTAGTTCATGTTATTTTGTCCAGTATCTTGATGTAATGGAAGGCTATCTTGTTTAGCATCTTCTTCTTTTATAATCTTTTTAGGTCTAGGTTTGTATAGCCTTTTGTGCGGCGCACTTTCAGAATGAATTTCCTGAACTTCGTTTGGCATTGGCGTTTCCGGGTTGTGTTCCTGTGTCATGCTGGAATCCTCTTTTTTATATTAACTAATATTTGTTTGCATTGTTCTTGAAGGAGACTCAAGTCTCCAGTGTTGATTATTCCGAAAGTAGCTTTTTCGAGTTTTATATTGGGGTTTAATTGTGAGTCAATCCTGACCTTTATTTCATCGTCCGTCCAGTTTCTCTCTCTTAAGCGTTTAATTTGTAAGGCTCTATTTGTCCAAATAGCAATTGTCGCGAAAAACTCCTTTTCAATTTTGAGTTCAAATAGGAGTGGAATATCGAAAACAACGACAGATTTCCTATCAGAAGAAGCAATGATTTCATAAGCTTTACTAAAAACATAAGGGTGAACTATGCTATTGAGCCACTCAAGCTCATCTTTATCATTAAAAACTATCTGTGCTATTTTTTTCCTATCTATTTTTCCTTCAGTGTAAATCTTTTGATTCCATCTATGAGTAATGTTTTCTCTAAAATTTGACCCAGTTAATCCTTCATCGCCGTACAAGCCGTGGCAGAGTTTGTCTGATTCAATTACCGTGCACCCAAGGTCAGAAAACATCTTTAGCGCTGTGCTTTTACCACAGCCTATTCCTCCGGACAATCCAACAGTGAATTTGAATAAGTCTGAATGCTTAGAAAGAATAAATTCTAGAGACAAGCCATTTCTCCGATAAATTTCAGAAATTGAATAATAAACATTTTGTGCAAGAAAGAATGATTAATGAGCAATAGATGGAAATTTGTGAATGTGTCTTTTTGAATTATGAGTCATTATAAATTGCAATAAACCTAAATCAAGCATAAATATTAAAGTTTTGAAAAAATGTTTTAAAATGAATTATTTTGAAGTCTTTAAACTCTTGAATTCATATTGTAGAATGAAGCGAAATATGAATCATGCAAAAAGATTTTACCCTATTAAAAACGGAAATTAAAAATATGTCAAAAAGCAAACCATCAGTTCTGAAAAGACATACAAAATTCAATGGAAAATGGCTAAATTTTGAAGAGGTGGAATATATTGACTCCTTTAAAAAAGTAAGAAGTTGGGAAAATGTCTCAAGGACGACTTTGGGCGGCGCGGTGGCGATGATAGCCAAAAAAGGTGATAAACTTATACTCGTAAGACAGTTCAGACCTCCTATAGACAATTATATTATAGAGTTTCCTGCAGGGTTAGTTGACGGCGGCGAAAAACACGATACGGCAGCCTTGAGAGAGCTCAGGGAAGAAACCGGTTATATTGGAAGAGTTACAGGCGTTACATGTCCTGTTTACAGCTCTCCTGGGATGACGAATGAAACTACAGCGCTTGTTTTTATAGATATAGACGAGAATCTTCCTGAAAATCTTAATCCTAAAACACAGATGGAACAGACAGAGGATATCGAAGTTCTCCTGGTTGATTTGGAAAAGCTGAAGAGTTTCCTTGAAGAACGCTCAGAGTCAGGTGACTTTATTGATGCAAAAGTGATGAGTTTTTGTGCAGGAAGTAGTTTTTAAAACATAATAATATAATAGAAAGAAAGATAGGAGAATTTTAGTATGGCTAAGAATGGGAAGAAAATATTTAAGTCGGTTGATGTTATATCAAGAGAGCTCGATGTAGTAGATAACTTTGTTTTGAAATATTGGAAGAGATATGTTTATCTGGCTATCGGCGCAGTAATAGTAGTCGCAGTTGTTTTGATCACAATAAGGGTTTTTGATCACAATACAGTATCCGCATCACAGGAGTTGATAACAGCTGTAAGTTCATCTGAACTGCAATCGGCCATAAAAAATAATCCAGGCAATGTCCTAACTCCATACTGTTCACTCGAACTTGTCTCCAAACTAGTTGACAGCAAGGATATATCAGGAGCAAAGGTCATTTGCGACACTATCATTGCTTCATCACAAGATGGTTATGCCATTTCAAGGGCAAAAATAGATCTTGGTTACATAGCTGAAAGCCAGGGAAATAATGAAGAGGCGTTAAAGGTATTTGCTCAGATCTCTTCAGATCTAGATTCTCCTGAAGCTTTTCGAAGCGAAGCTCTTTATAACTCAGGAAGAATCTATCTTGCAGCTGGCAAAAAAGATCTTGCAATTAGTTTTCTTAAGAAAAGTTCGGACTTCTCAAATGATTCCTGCGTAGGTTGGCCTGAGTTTTCCAAGAATCTGATGAATAGAATCAACTAACTTGTGAATTCTGACAGGCAAACTTTTTTTACAAAGAACATGGAAAAGGCTCTGCTTTCCCTCTATGACAGGAAGAATAGATACGAAGAAGGTTTGTGCGTTTGCGAAGGTTTAAGAGCCTCGAAAGAGCTTTATTCTCTTTGTCCAGGTGCGATCGAGTACGGGGTTATGGCTAAAGGAGTTGATGCCAGTACTTTTAAAGGAGTTAATTTCTATATAGTTGAAGATAGGGTTTTCAATAAACTTTCCTCGACAGTAAAATCTCAGGGTATTTTACTTGTGGCTAAAATACCAAAAACTCAATCAGAAGACAAGATATCTTCACCGTTCGCTCTAGTTTTAGATAGAATAGCTGATCCGGGAAACTTCGGGACAATTCTTCGGACTTGCGCTTCTGTCGGATTGAAAGATGTCTGGTATTCGGAAAGTTCTGTTGACCCGTTTTCAGAAAAAACTATCCGTTCGGCTTTATGCACTCAGTTTTCTCTAAATCTTTTTCCGTACTCAGATGTGAACTTGCTTGTCGAAGAGCTTAGAAAAAGAGGATTTGAGAAAGTGTTTAGAACCGAGCCTGCAGGTGGCGAGAGCTGTTTTGAGTCTGCAGATCTTTTTGATAAGAGCATAATTGTTTTTGGCAATGAGGCTAATGGAATAAAGGAAGTAAAAAATTCTGTTCCTGTAAATATACCGATGCCTGGGAAATTTGAGTCGTTAAATGTCGCTCAGGCCGTAACTGTGATTCTTTTTGAATGCGTAAGGCGAAAAATTTTACAATAGAGAGAGGATACTTATGAGTAGTTTGAATTCACAACTTGTTATTGAAAAACTTAATTTGAAACCTCACCCTGAGGGCGGACACTACCGTCAAACTTTTAAAGATGCTGCCACCGTTTTACTAAATGATAATTCAGGAAGAACCAGAAGCGCTTTAACCGATATTTATTTTCTGCTGTCTCAAGGGGAAAAAAGCCGACTGCATAAGGTGAATCAAGCTGAAATATGGCACTTTTATTCGGGGGCTCCGCTATTTTTGTATGACTTGTCAGAGGACTTTGAAACTCTTGATATTATAGAGCTTGGGAAAGGATTAAATTTTAAGTATGCCGTGAAACCCAACCATTGGCAGGGCGCTGTCTCGACAGGCGAGTATAGCCTGGTCGGCTGTACTGTGGCTCCTGGATTTGAATTTGAGGATTTTTCATTCCTCAGCGATTGTGATGAATTAGCAGACTCAGTAACTGAGAAATATCCAAATTTAGCGTTTCTTATTTGATTAACATGATAGTGAACCTGAAAACTAAATTGTTGAATTGGATGACTTTGCTTCGTCAAAATCGTCTTATCTTTCTGAAAGCTTTTTGTATCATTACTTCTGTCTATCTTACTTCCTGCCAATCTACGCAGGAGGAACAGATGACGCCCGTCTCAGAATCATCGGCTATTGTCACGGATATGCCGATTATAGGTCAGGGGAAAGCTAATTTCGCTCAACTTGAAAACTTCTTTCTGAAGAATAATCCTAAAGTTAATAAGACTTATCTTGATAATTTAACCAATGCTTATTTGCAGGAATCTAGAGCAGAAGGAGTTAACTCAGATGTGTCTTTCTCTCAGATGTGTCTGGAAACTAATTTTCTACGGTTTGGCAATCAGGTTAAACAGTCACAAAACAACTTTGCAGGAATAGGCGCTACAGATGATGGAGCTAAAGGTGCGGCCTTTAAAACTATCAATGATGGTGTCAGGGCTCAAGTACAACACCTAAAAGCATATGCGACTAAAAGCAAACTCAACGGCAAACTAATAGACCCTAGATTTTATGAAGTTAAGAGAGGTTCGGCAGTCTATGTCTCCCAGTTAGGGAAGGGTAGATGGGCAAGCGATCCGAATTACGCCCGAAAAATCCTCTACAAAATCAACGAACTCTACCGCATTAACAACATCAGATAGCACGGGCATCATCGCCCGTGTTATTGGCTATTGCGTTTATAAGAGTGTGTAGTTGAGGTTGAAGGAATGGGTATTGGGTTCGTCCATTTGCGCATTCAGAAGATCGTAAAAGGCTGAAAATTCTTCAAACCCGTCTATACTGAGAACTTTTTCTCCGTAGAGGTAACAAAGGCCGCTTTTTGAATCTTTCTTAATGAAAAAACCAACATCTTTTTTGTCTTTGATGAGTCCCTTGGCCGATAAATATGCCCTTGTGACAAATAGAATCGGTCTTCCGTACTTGTAGATTTCTACGAGTGCCGAACTTTTCGCGCCGAACTTTAGTATTTCTTCCTTCTCCAATTCAATCCATGCCTGAACAGTTTTCAGGCTAAAGTTAGCTCTTACAGCTGAGTTCTTTATTTCTTTTACTGCCAGAGAATTAACTGTCGGCAGAGGATAAGATGTCGAGATATTCAGTCCCTTATATTTTAAGAGCATTTCGAATTGGTAGAGTGATGTGACTCTGAAGTTCTTAATACCTTTTTCGATGGCGATCCTGATTTTGCGTTCGATTCTTTGAAGGTCATGCTCGAAACAGTATTCTGGAAGTATTACTTCCTGTGTTTTTGCGTCAAAATCATCAAGCGTATTGGAAATTATTGCTCCTTCTATCGGAGATTGAGAAGTTTCCGGAAGAAGGACTGTTTTGTGAGGCGGGATCATTTCATTCTTTTCGGACTGCTTTGCGCTATCATAGTCATTTTTAAAGTTCGCTATACCTTTTATTGATTCCATAAAGAAGAAAGACTCATCTAGTCTCGGAATAAGCCAATCCCAGAAATCTCTTCTCTTCTGTTTTAACACGCTTGACGGGATGAAATATTTACCATCAATAGAAACTTCTATTTTGTCTGTTTCAAAGATGTCTGATTTTGCGGAGGTAAATGCTTCAGATATAGTTTCTTTGTTAATCGGCTGGTTCTTAGCTTCCGAAATAGGTTCGGCATCAGACCAGTTGAGATGTTCAAAGTTTAGGACTTTGACTTGCAACCCTGTCTTTGTTACTGAAATTGCCAGATTGACTTTATGCTTAAGGGCAGGAAGATGCGTTATAGCTGAGACCATATCGCCGCCGCTTTCTCCGATTTTGTAAATTATACCATTAGGAGGGATTTCTTTTTTAGTTTTTATAAAACAATAATGCCCTTTGGTGCATCTCTTCGCAACATCATTATTGACAAATATTTCTGTTACTGTAAATGCTTCGCCTTCTTCTCCGCTAAGAGGTTGAACTCTTACCCTGTCGCCAATGTGGATGAAACTTGTTATTAATGCCCTGAAGCCGCCATTCTTGGGTTCGATCACTCTGCCGCACTCTTTACCTGTGATTCCGAGAGCATTTGGTTCGACCATATCCTTAAAGGAATCTCTATTAGTGAAGCCTTCAGTCCATTTCCTGCCCAATGCGCCCTGAAGGGTTTGCCTGGAAGTGGAGAGAACCGAAGGAGCGTCGGAATCAAGGACTGCTCTGTAGGCTGAAACGACTGTTTTTATGTAGTCGGGTTTTCTTAGCCGGCCTTCAATCTTAAGCGAGGTTATTCCTAATTGCTTATATGCCGAGATTGTGTCTATGGAGCATAAATCCTTGGTGGATAGTGTATAGTTTGTAACTCCATCTTCTGAAGTATAAGGCTTTCTGCAGGGTTGTTTGCATTTGCCTCTATTGCCGCTGTACCCGCCGGTCCATGATGAGAAAATGCAGCTTCCTGAAATGGAACAGCAAAGGGCGCCGTGAATAAATACTTCGAGTTCGACCGGTGAATTTTTCTTGATTTCCTGTATTTCGTCAAGGGTGATCTGTCTTTCGAGAATGACTCGTTTTATGCCGAGTTTTCTAGCAAAATTAACGCCCGCGCTATTGTGGATACCCATCTGAGTCGAGGCATGAAGAGGCAGTGACGGGAAATAGTTTTTTATCAAATGGATGATGCCAAGATCCTGAACTATTATTGCATCGGGTTTAAGTTTTGATACTTCAAATAGACTGCTTGCGGCTTCCTCGAGTTCGGATTCCTTGATCAGAGTATTGAAAGTCAGATAGACCTTCTTTGAGAATTTATGAGCGTAGGCTATCATTTTGGACATCTCTTCGAGAGTGAAGTTTTCAGTCCTTTCTCTGGCATTGAATTTTGCCAGACCGCCGTAAACAGCATCGGCGCCATAGTCAATAGCTGTTATTCCTGCGGCAAGACTTCCGGCTGGAGCAAGAAGTTCGGGTTTTTTCTTCTGGTGGGGCTTAGTCATCTAATATTTCCTTTGATTCGCATTTTGCGGTTTCTATCTGAAGTGTGGTGTGATTGATACCGAATTTCTCCTTCAGGATTTTCTCTGCGGTATGGAGAAGTTTGTCAGTATCTAAATTAGTTATATCGTTAACATTTATATGAGCTTCAAAATGGATGAGTTTGTCAGTCAGCATCCAGAGATGGCAGTGATGGATATTTGAAATTTCAGGCAGTTTTTCGAGAGCATCTTTAATGTCAGTAAGCGAGATGCTGTCAGGTTTTCCCATCATCAGAATAATGAGAGTATTTTTTAGAATTTTGAATGACTCGACAATGATGTAAATGGATATGGCGATGGTTAGAAGCGGGTCAAGCCAATGGATACCCCAATAATGGATGCAGACAGCGCCGAGAAGCACAGCCACGCTTGTGACGGCGTCGCTGAAAAGGTGCAGATAAGCTGATTTCAGATTTAGGCTATTCTTGGACTCAGGTCTTAGCAGTAATGCTCCGATAATATTAGCCACAAGTCCGATGAGAGCCACAATGAACATTACTTTGGCGCCGATGGCATTCGGATGATAGAATCTGGCTATAGCTTCCCAGATAAGGAAGAAACTTATGACCAGGAGAGCAGAGGCATTGATCAGGGCTGCAAGGATTTCAGCGCGTTTGAAGCCGAATGTAAAACCCTCAGTCTGAGATATTTTACTTATTCTAATGGCAATATAGGAGATGATGATCGCCACGGCATCTGAGAAATTGTGAAGAGCATCGGAAATGAGCGACAAACTTCCTGATATGAGACCGCCGATGACTTCAGCGATACCTATTATAAGGTTGAGGATGATCGTGAATGCTACTTTGAGAGTAGGTGTACTTTCATCTATATGGGAATGATTATGGCCTTCGTGATTATGATTGTGTTCCATCTCTTCATTATGTGCATCATGATGGTGATCGTGTTTGTGCGAGTGTTTGCAGGACATATTCTTTTAGGTTTTATTGTTTCAAGTATTTATTTACAAGAGGATTAAGCTCTTCGGGCTTCGGCTCTACTATTACTGTCGTGTTGTGAGGTTCGCTTGTATTGCCGATAAAGAGAGTAGGAACATTGGTGATGCCGAGTTTATGTCCGAGTTCGAGGTTTTTAAAAAGATAAGCTTTGATTGAGTCATCTGTTTTGGCTTTTGAGAGATCAACTTTGGCTTTCTCTGCAATAGCGTTAATCTCATCTTCAGAGGCAAGTCTGCCTTCGCGAGTCATAAAGGCATTGTGGAGCTGAAGGTATTTGCCCTGATTGAGAGCGGCAATGCAGGCTTGGGCGGCATACATGGCAGGTGATCTGAGTATCGGATAATCTACAAATACGATTTTAAGGTCATTATGGTTTTTGACTAATTCTTCCAGAGCAGGGGCTATTTCCTTGCAGTCAGAGCAGTTGTAATCAGAAAAATCAAAGATGACGACTTTTGCGTCTTTATTGCCTATGAAGGTTTCATATTGGGTTTGATAGAGTTTGCCAAGAAGTTCTTTATTCTTCTCTAGGTCAGGGGTTTTCGGATTCTCGGCATTGAGTGTAATTAGCATAAATAGGAGTGAGATAGTGATTAAGATTTTATTTAGCATAAGTCCCTCTTGTTTTGTGAAGATTAATTTTGAGCGTACAGTGAACTAATTATATTTAGTTGTCCCAAAAGGTCATCAGCACTTACAAATCCGGCTATTGCTGAATCAGGAAGAAGATTTCCTTTATTGTCCAGGAAAATGAAATATGGCGGCGCAAAGACTTTATATTTTTCCCTTAGTTTTACAGAGTCTGAGTCGCTCTTTGTGATATCTGCTCTTATTGCAATGAAGGACTTAAGGGCGTGTCTGACATCCAGATTCTTAAAAGTCGTTCCGTCCATTTCCTTGCATGCAGTACACCAGTCTGCGTAATAGTCGATGAATACAGGTGTCTGCTCTTTAATAGCTTTATCGATAAGGCGTTGCAGTTCCGATGTATTGGTGACGACATTGAAGAGAGAGTCATCATACGAGATTACAGAGGTTTGCGGAACGGAAGACGGAATAGATCGTATATGTCCTGTAAGTGCAAAGACAGCAAAGAGTATTCCACAAAGAAGGAAGAGAAAAGCAATAAATTTTCTGAATCTAATCCAAGCTGTGTCGCCTTTGTGAGGTTCAAATGCTCCAGCGTAGTAACCAACTCCTATTAAAAGTATCGCCCATAAGGTATTGGTCACAGATTCCGGGATGACTCTGGAGATAAGCCATATAGCCATTGCCAGCATCAATATACCGAGAAAATAGCGAATTGAAACCATCCACATTCCGGTTTTGAGAAAGAGTTTTCCTCCGGTTATTCCGGCGATCACAAGAAGTACACCCATTCCGAGAGAAAGAAAGAATAGGGCGCTTCCGCCAAGAAAGATATTGCCTGTTGAAGCTATATATATGAGTGCTCCTGCAAGTGGAGCGCTTACGCATGGAGACACAATCAGACTGCTTATAGCTCCCATCAGAAAGACTCCGATATAAGTGCCTTTTTGAGTCTTTTGGGAAGCTTTGTTGAGGTTGTTCATCAGGGAGGACGGCAATTGAAGTTCGTACAAACCAAACAAACTCAATGAGAGGAGTACGAAAATCAGACTGCATACAAGAATTACCCAGAAATTCTGGAGAATAGCCTGAACGCTATTTCCGAGCATTGCAGTAATGATTCCTGCCAAAGTGTATGTAACAGCCACGCCGAGAACATATAAGATTGACAGCGTAAATGCCTTGAATGGTTTTATATCCTTTTGCCCCATAATGATGCCGACAAGTATTGGTATCATTGGAAGCACGCAAGGTGTTAGCGAAAGAAAAACTCCGAAGACAAAGAAACTTGTAAGAATGAGAAGAATATTGCCGCTTGCAAGCAAGTTTTGTGTCGATGACAGAGTCGGAGAGGAGATTGACTCTTTGATAGTTGCTATTGGGGGGGCGATTGAAAGAACTTTTGTTACAGGCGGATAACACGCCGATGACTCTTTGCAGCCCTGATAATTGAAGACAAGCTCAGTGTTGTTTTTGCCCCATTTTACTATAGGAATATCTATTATAAGTTTTTTTTTGTAAACTTCATAATCTCCTAGAACATGGCTGTGTTCGGGAATTCCTTTCGGAAGGGTGATTTGACCCAGAACTGTTCCATTATTGCGGTCGAGAGAAATTGAGATTTCGCTTTTGTATAGATGGTAACCCTCGGCAATATCCCATTGAGCCTGAATAGTCGAATTGTTCAGTCTTTGGGCAGTTAGCTTGAATGCCTCATCGGCAGGAAGTATTGCCCCTAGAAGGTTTCCCGAAGCAAGAAGCAGAACGGGAAAAAGGAATAAAATAAAATATTTAATGCTTTTCATAAGAATTTATGTAACAATTGTTGTTACTAAGAATATCGCATTTAAAGTTAAAAATGCAAAAACTGTATATTTATAAACTTTCTCACTCAGCTCTTTAGGGTATATTTACAACAGAAAATTAAGGTTTTAATAAAAGATGACTCTTTATCCAGATGATGCCGTAATTCTTGCGCCGCTTGCAGGTTACACTGATGTTCCCTATAGATTGTCTGCCAGAAGACATGGCTGTATATATGCTTTTACAGAGATGGTAGATGTCTCATCATTGGTTCACTCCACTAAACGAAGCGCGAAATTCCTTAGGAGAGACGATAGCGAGAAGTGGCTTGGCGTTCAGCTGGTCGGCAGAAAAATTGATGAGATGATCAAGGCTGTTGAGGTTGTTAATGAGCATAACTTCGATGTTCTTGACCTTAATATGGGGTGTCCGACACCTAAAGTAGCCAAGAGAGGCAAAGGAGCTGGGCTTGCCAAAGAAATAGACCTCGCTGTGAGCATAATTGATACGATGGTTCAGAAGTCGAAGGTTCCAGTTACTGCTAAAATTAGAATCCAGGATAAAATTTGTCCTGAAAGCACAATTTATCTTGCAAAGCAACTTGAGTCAGCCGGCATTCAGGCATTAACTATTCACGGCAGACTTTACGAGGCTATATACTCAGGGCCGTGTCATGCTCAGATCATTGCTGCTGTCAGAGAAAACTTAAAGATTCAGGTAATAGCAAATGGCGGAGTATTTAATAAGGAATCCTACGATGCGCTCAGAAAAGACTCGGGATGCTCTGTTGTAATGGTTGCCCGGGGAGCGATGGGTAATCCATGGATTTTTGACGAACTTAAAGGGAACAGAGATGGGTTGGTCGAAATAGACAAATTTATTGATGAGATGCATAAGCATATATCAGATGTAGTTTTGCATCATGGCGAAAGGTTCGGAATGAGGTTTGCGAGAAAAATTATTCTTGACTATCTTAAGGGAAGAGGTTATGGCGGAGAATTGAAGTCAAAAGCATCCAAAATTTCTACTATAAACGAGTTTGAAATATATCTCGATGAGATTCGCAAAGGCCCGTCAGAAAGTTTTGTGAAGCAATACGCTATTTGGAGAATGGGCAGAGGAGTTCATGCTTGAATGCCTTTTTAAAGACAAAGTAAAAACTTCATATTCAATTTGTGCCTTGAAAAACTTATTTATCTAATGATAATTACCTTTTGTACCCTTTTCAGATTTACATCTATTTCAGGGAAGGCGTATATCAAGAGATGATTTTTCCCTTGAGTTTTCCATCTATGTAACCATGGAATATTTGTTTTTCGTAAAAAAGTGTAGTTTTAATCCAAAAGAGGATTTATTTTGACAGTACAAGCTCATAAGGACGAATCTTTATTTAGTGGCGCATTTAAGTCCTTGGGTGTTGTCTTTGGGGACATTGGGACAAGCCCTATTTACACTCTGACCGTAATTTTTATCCTCCTCAAGCCCACTGTGGATAATGTAGTATCTATTCTCTCGTTGATTATCTGGACACTTTTCACTGTTGTTACGATAAAATATGTCTGGCTCGCCATGAGCCTAAGCAGAAGAGGAGAGGGAGGAATAGTAGTGCTGCTGGACATATTGTCATCCTACATCAAGAAGGGAAGAACGCTGACATTTGTGTCGTTTCTGGCTTATATCGGGATTTCCTTAATGATAGGCGATGGGATTATAACTCCAGCTATCTCTATCCTCAGTGCGGTAGAAGGTATAAAGCTCATCCCTGGAGCTGCGAATATACATGAAAGCGCGCTGATCTTATTAGCTTCAGTTATAGCAATTGTTCTGTTGTCATATCAAAGAAAAGGCACAGATAAAGTAGCGAAGGCATTTTCTCCGATAATGATGATATGGTTCCTGGCATTATTTATTTACGGACTTATCTATCTTGTTCAGGTTCCATGGGTTTTAAAATGTTTTAACCCTTGGTATGGAATAGATTTTCTTTTTAATCATGGATTTTTAGGTTTTTTCACATTATCCGAAGTCATACTTTGCGCGACTGGCGGCGAGGCCCTTTATGCTGATATGGGGCATCTCGGAAGGAAACCTATTACTGTGGCATGGAGCTTTGTGCTTGTAGCGCTCCTGGTTAACTATATGGGACAGGGCGCTTATATGATTCAAAATCATTCAACTACTAATCTCCTCTTTGGTATGGTTTTTCACCAGACTCCGTTTTTATTTATCCCATTCCTGATACTTAGCATAATGGCTACTGTCATAGCATCTCAGGCAATGATAACAGGCATATTCTCAATAGTTTATCAGGCAATAAACTTAAGAATAATGCCATTGATGAGAATAGATTTTACTTCTGCAAAAATTAAGGGGCAGATTTATATTTCTTCAGTTAACTGGTTCCTTCTCTTTTTTATCGTTGTGGTGATGCTTGAATTCAAAAGTTCGGCAAGCCTTGCGGCGGCCTATGGTCTGGCTGTAACGGGAGCAATGTTCCTTGCAGGCATCATGATGGCTATGATTTTCTTCATAAGGAAGCAAATAATAAAATTGCTCTGCACTTTATTTGTTACTTGCATAGTCGGTCTCTTTTTTGCTTCCACGATGCTGAAAATCCCTTATGGCGGCTATTGGTCAATACTTCTTGCATGTATCCCCTTGGCAATAATTGTAATTTATATGCAGGGGCAGAAGAGGCTTTTCATACTTATGAATCCCATTCCACTTGACCGATTTCTGCTATGCTACAATGAAGCGTACAGAGATCTGGTAAAAATAAAGGGCACAGCGATATTTCTCATTAGAGACGAGAAAGTCATTCCTCCTTACATCCTTCATACGATGATAAAGAATCAGATCATTTACGAGGATAATGTATTTGTTTCGATTATAAGAAAAGCAGGGCCGTGGGGCGTCTCGTATGGGTTTAAAGAACCGCTCTCAAATGGTCTGAGAGTTTTTGAAATCAAGATGGGTTATATGGAAATTGAAGATGTTGAAAAGATATTTAGAACTGCTTGGATTAAGGAAAAAGTTATTTTCTACGGAATAGAAGATATTTATTCCAGCAACCCGATTTGGAAAGCCTTCGCAATAATGAAAATGCTTCTTCCATCCTATGTTAAGTTCTATAATCTCCCGGCATCAGAACTGCACGGTGTCACAACCAAGGTAGATATGTAAATCGGGCTTAGAAAGATTTGAGATCTTTTAATTTAAGCCTTTTAGTATATTGATTATCTTTTCTGAAAACATGTAGAAAAAGTCCTTGTTAGGGCAGAATTCAAGTTCACCAATAGTGTACGAAGCTTTTTCTAAAATGGGCTTAGTTGACAAAGAAAGTTCTCTTATTTCTGAAATAAAAGCCAGCTCTGAGAGATTCATTTCTAGAAGTCTATTAATTGTTAAGTAAATGTTTTCAATGGCAAAATAAAGTGGAACCCAATTGTGCCATATAGGGTTGTCTGCAGACAATAAAGGCTTCCATTTATCTAAACAAAGTGAGTATTTTTTCTCTCTGCCCTTTTTCATAACAACGACTGTGTCAGTCGATGCCATTGCTACTAGAGCATCCTGGACTGTTTTCTGTGAGTAGAATATGTGTTTGGAAATTTCACTTGGATGTTCACATCTTCCATCAATAAGAAAACTCAGAATTTCGCATCTGACATTTAATCCGAACATTGATCTCAACTTTAACAGCAATGAGTTAGGAGTAGCTGGATTAAAATTAACTGTGTTCCCTCTTAATTTTAAAATAGACCGCTTATAGCCATGTTTTAAGAAAGATTCATCGAGTTTGTTCTCATCAAGAGGTAAGGGGATATGTGTTTTTGAATAAAATAGAGGCTCACTATCATTCTTTGCATATAATGTAGAAAGCAATCTCCATTTGCTGTTGCCTGCCTTTAAATACAAAAGTTTTTCTGCAATAGCACTTAATACCGAAGCACTAGGAAATGGATATGCATTGAGAATAGTCTTAATACGCTGAATATTGATAAGTTGATTGTTTTTTAAAGTCCAATCCAGGACTTCATCAAAAAGCCGCCCATCATACTTGCCAATAGAAGCTGTAAAAACTAACAAAGCTTCAGGATCAATGATAAAAGTCTTCTTTCCTTCCGAATATCCACTTACGCCAAGAGTTGACCATTGATTCCACAAATGAGCCAGGATCAATTCCAGTAAGTTATTTCTAAAATTTATCAGCAACTCTTTCATGTCTTACTCCAATAAGAAATTTAATAAGCATTTGACGATAGCCATCAGATATATCTAATGACATAGTCCACTTTGATGCATTTAGGAGTTCGTTGTCCGTAGGGGATAGGTTCAAAAGGTCATCTGCGTGATAACTGCCCATTTGATCCACAGCTGCCCAGAGCTTAAAATAGATTTGATCAGTTCTTCCAATAAAGAAAACAGTAAGCTTTGTTCCGTAATGGACTTTGGTTAATCTTTCAGCAAATCCTTCAGGCAGCCCCATCTGGAAAATTCCTCCAGCACCGCTGCTTGGTCCATTATTTAGCCAATTTTCTGGTAGGTCTAATGTATTAGCAACCTGTTTTGCCGCTTTTAATAATGTCAATGGGAGTGGAACAGGTTCGACTAAATGATCATTGTCATCAATCAATGCCACAATATCAACATCCTTGGTCGTCCGACTTATTAGGTTAGAGGCTATTAGCGCAGAGCCTCCGCACACAACTATTTTAATTGGAGCAGAATTGTTTATTTCCAGTCTTTCGTTCAAAAGCTTTAGAGAGGCATGAAGTAATTCTTTATTTAGGTTTATCATTTATAATCCTATTTGTTCCACTTAATGTTAGTGGAATATATTATAATATGACATGATTAAAAATTCCAATAGCCTTAATATTTATCAATATTCTTCTCGTAATATGTCATAAAAATCGAATTTTAGATTTATAATTTCGTTTTTTAATCAGTAATCTTACTTCTAAAATCTAAAGTTCCCCCATCATTTCATCTCTATTCCTGTTGCCGCATCAAGCTGAGTTTGATAATTACTTATGTCTGCGATTGATTGAAGATGCTCTCTTTCAGCCTTTATTAACTCATTCTGGGTCTCGATAACTCTGCTAACAGTAACTTTGCCATTGTCGTATTCCTGAGCTACGATATTGCGGGCCTGCAAACCCAAAGCGCATTGGTCTTTCAGGATTTTCTCCGTGGCGGCGCATGCGGCTAACTGATTATATGAAGTTCTTACATCGCTTGCGGCTTGTATCCATGTACCAACTAGCTCTTCATTGGCTGAATCCTTCTGAGTCTGGGCTGTGCGGATATTGGTAATAGAAGAGGCTGGATTGAGATTGACTGTAGCATTAGCCCCAGTGGCATTTGTGGCTATATTTTGATTTCCTGCGACCACGCCTGCGCCCACTGTAGGGGAGAGTTGGCCATAGCTTGAATATAGGTTGTAGTTAGAGGCCTTTAAGTTTTCTTTTGAAGCTTTGAGGTCAGGTCTTTGGTTGACAGCCATATCCAGGTAATAATCAACGCCAAGAGCTTTTTGTGCATCTTTTGTGATTTCAATTTCAGGGAACAGTGTATTTGCAGGCAGTTGAGCAGAAGGCAAACCCATTAGTACGGCAAGGGCGCATTTATTGTTATTGAAATTCTCAATGCTTTTGACGACAGCTGATTGAGCCAAATCAATATTCGTCTTAAACTGCAGAGCATCGCTCATTGCTGATTTGCCAGGATTGGGTTTTGATTGGAGCTTCTGGAGTTGTTGCTGATAAAAGGTCATGTTTTCTCTTTGGATTTTAATATTTGCCTTGTCCATGAGTATGGCATTGTAAACGACCGCGAGTTGCAATGTTAGAAGCCTTCTTGTGTTAAGGCTCATTTCGTCTGCCGAGATAGTTTGAGCTTTTGCCGAAAGAATATTCATCTGACTTTGCAGACCGTTCCAGAGAGTCATGCTTGTAGTAATAGCCCCGCCAGTTTGGGGATTTAACTGATTATTAATCGGTGTATTAGGAGAGTTTTTATAAACGCCTCCTGTGGCTGTTACAGCCGGAGTATTGGCTAATATACTGCCGTAATACTGAGCAGAGGCAGTAATTGTTTTGAGTTCTGCGATTTGGATGTTTGGATTGTTTGCCAAAGCAATTCTGGTTGCATCATTTAACGATAGGATTTTTCCGCTCTGGGGAAGAGCAGAAACAGCTTTAATATTGCTGGCGGAGTAATTATCGGAGTATAGAATATCGTCTGAATAACCTGACTTTTGGGATGAACAGGAAGGACATATAAGAGCCAGGCAAGGGAGAAGCAACGAAATATAACTTCTTTTCATAATACTAAATCCTTAGTTAATATGTAAGATCGTGAATCGTTTCTGCTTATACATTAAAACAGTTATGCCTTCCATCTTAAAGAGCAAAGTCTCTGATTGAACTAAAAATCTTTTTGCGCATTAATCATCCGTTCGGGTATAATCGTAGAAAAAGCGAATAGCTGAAGATAAGCGAATAAATCATTGTAATCACCATAATAAAGACTATACAAGATAGTATTAAAGTATTTTATGTTCAGATAGATAAATATAATGAGGTAAATAGTTGAGTAATACTCCTAAGATAAGACTCCAAACTCTAGATGAAGCTCTTATTTTTGCTGAAAATATCATAGAGACAGTAAGAGAATCCTTAATAGTCCTTGATTTTGACCTTAGAGTAATCTCTGCCAATAAATCCTTTTATGAGGCTTTTAAAGTTAATCCTAAGCAAACCATTGGTCTGCTAATTTACGATCTGGGAAATGGTCAGTGGAATATCACCAAATTGCAACATCTCCTTGAAGACATCCTTCCCAACAAATCCAGCTTTTACGATTATGAAATAGAGCATAGCTTTGAAAGCATCGGCAAAAAAGCAATGCTTTTAAATGCCAGGCTAATTCCTGAAACGCAGTTGATTCTTCTTGCCATTGAGGATATTAGCGAGCGCAAAGAAAGGGAAAAAGAAAGGGAAATCAGTTTTTATAGACGCAGTCTATTAGAAACCAGTCTTAACTCATTAGCCACAATCAGCGCAGAGGGAAAAATCACCGATGTAAATGCAGCCACCGAGAAGGTTACAGGTCTCAGCCGGGAAAAACTTATCGGTACGGATTTTATGGATTACTTCTCCGAACCGGAAAGGGCTAGTGCCGTATATCTTAAAGCATTTGAACACGGTAAAGTAATTGACTATCCCCTTGCCATTTGTCACGCGTCAGGTACGATTACCGATGTACTCTATAACGCTTCTGTCTATCGAAATGAGCAAGGCGAAGTTCTTGGCGTTTTTGCTGCGGCCCACGACATCACCGAGCGCAAGAAAATAGAACAGAGACTCCTAGATGCTGAGAATAACTTAATTAATATTATGTATTCTTCTCATGATGCTCTTTTATTTGTTGATGGTCTAACATTTGTGGACTGCAATGAAGCTACGGTCAGTATGCTTGGCTATGCTAAAAAAGCCGATTTTCTCCAAGCCCACCCGTCTAAACTTTCTCCGCCTGTTCAGCCAGATGGCAGAGCATCATTTGAGAAAGCCAATCAAATGACTGAATTTGCATTTGCAAGAGGATTTCATAGATTTGAATGGGTGCATCGAAAAGCCAATGGGGAAGATTTTCCTGTAGAAGTATCACTTACGCCTATAATTATGAAAGGAAAGAATATCCTGCATTGCCTATGGCGCGACATCACCGAGCGCAAGAAGGCTGAGGATAAAATTGCATCCCTGGCAAGGGACTGGCAGAAAACCTTTGATTCAGTTACCAGCGCTATTTTTATTTTGAATCATGAATCTATAATTCTGCAATGCAATAAGTCAACAGAACTATTTCTAGGCAAAACAAGATCTGCAATTATAGGACATCACTGTTGGGAGATAGTTCATGGCGCTACAGGACCGATTTCCGGGTGTCCTCTTATTGAAATGAAAAAGGATTCTCATACTAAAGTTCGGGTTCTGCAAGTTGGGGACAAGTCCTTTCAAGTTACAGTGGATCCGACTTTTGATGATGATGGCAATCTGACCGGTGCAGTTCATATCATTGATGACATCACAGAGCGCAAGAAGGCACAAGAGTTGGAACGCGTTCTGATTAAAACCAAGTCTGATTTTATTTCAATGGTGTCCCATGAGCTGAGATCTCCTATTGGCGCCATGCTGATGGGTTTGGATTATATTTTTGATGAACCCACAGACAATCTTAATGCTAAACAGTTGGAAATTTTAACTTTATCAAGAACTAGTATAGAAAGGCTGACAAGGCTTATTAATAATACTTTGGATTTACAAAAGCTTACCAGCGGTACGGTTTCCCTTGATATTCATAGTTACAATATAAACAATCTGGTGGAGGAAATAAAATCCTCAATGATTAGATTGGCTAATGAGAAAAATATATACTTTAATCTACACCTGGACGAGTCTATGCCTTTAATACCTTTCGACAGGGATAAGCTTATCCAGGTATTAGTCAATTTAGTAAGCAATGCCGTCAAGTTCACGGACAAAGGCGGCATAACAATCTCTACAGAATCACTTAAAAATGAAGTTGTAGTCTCAGTTAGAGATGAAGGCATAGGTATAGCACAAAAAGATATATCCACGCTTTTTGTGCCTTTTCATCAGCTTGGCAACGCCAGGAACCATAAAAAAGGCTCTTCAGGCTTGGGATTATCTATTTCAAAAACTATTGTTGAAGCACACGGCGGGAAGATATGGGCTGAATCTAAAATTGGAGAAGGCTCGGTCTTTTGTTTTTCCATGCCAAAAAATAAAAGTGAATAGTTGATAACCTTCATCTGTGTGCGCAATATAAAATCCGCATTAATTTTGGATACAAGGGTAAGCCCAGATTCCGGAAGTCCTGAGAAGATCCCTGTAGATTATAGATAATTCCTTACTGTTTATTTCAGATGCTTCTTCTATGGAAGGATAATCAAGATAGACAAGGTTATTGAAGTTAATCGCAGCTCCGCTTTGGATACACGCCTGATTGAAGAGCGCAAGCGCTCTCCTGATATGGCTTGCACTGCTGACTATCGTGGCATTTTCGATATTGTTATCTTTAAGAATCTGAGCCGAATTGATGGCATTGCCTACGGTGTCTTTGGACTGGTCTTCTAGTATGATAGAGCTTTCAGGAACGCCGTTGCTGACAAGCCACTGCTTCATTACGAAAGATTCTGTAATTCCGCCGTGCGCCATTCCACCTGTTACAATAATCTTCGATGTTCTGTTGAATCGAAAAAGAGCCAAACCTTGTTTGAGCCTTTCGATAAGCGTTGGTTGTGGATTGCCTTTATCATCGAGAGCGTAACCTAGAATTACTATGGCGCCATTTTTGTACGGGTATTTCTCGGCTTTGATATTGAGTTTTGATTTTATGATGTTGTCTGCCGTCAGGATTATCTTGAGATATTTCTCGGTGTTTTCGGGGAAAGCCTTTCCTAAATCGCTTAATTCAAGTTCATAAATATCATTCTGCCCCAAAGCTTTTGCATATACGCCGTAGAGTATTCCTGCATTGAATGCGTAAGGATCGGAGTTGACAATATCTTTATAGATAACTAAAGCCTTGTCGTATTCACCTTTTAGAATTTGAGTCGAAGCAAGGTCGTACTTGAGGTCAACTCTTTTCGGAGCCAGCTCTACAGCTTTAGCAAAGAGGATTTCTACTGCATCAAGATTTCCTCTGAGCGTTATTCCTTTGAATATTTCATTCTCTGCTTTCTTTATGTCTCCGCCGTTCCAATAGAACTTAATAGCATCCTGTACGCATTGGTTTAATTCGGTCTGATTTTTCAGGTATTTTTTGTTACTTAAATATGACGGCAGGTATCCGACAAGAAGGCCTGCAGCGAAAATGACGACCAGCAATAAGGAGATGATTAGGTTTTTATTTAAGGAAGAGGCTTCTTTGTTTGGATTGGATTCGATTAACATAATTTAAATTTCTCAGGATTGTGGTTTATAGTAAATTGTATTCAATAAATGGAGGGTCACGCTTCGTCGTGACCGGAATTAATCCGACGAGACAAAGCTCGTCCCTCCAGGTGATGTTTGATGCAAATTTCCCATTTGACGGCTAATTTGTATTAGTTTGTGGTTTTAGGTTGAGTTAGTTTGGAATCTGACTCTTTCTGTGTGTCAACGGTAGCTTTGACTGTATTAACTTGTGGTTTAGGAGGAAGTTTCTTAATCATGACTGAACCATGTGTTGTCTTTATGTCGAAAACTGTATCGCTTTGCTGAACTGTTTTGCTCTGTTCCGTATTGACGGCTTGTGTTTCTCCTCCGAATTGAGAGTTATTAGAAGATTCATCTCCAGGGGGCGCAAAGTTGTTGCCCATAGGCTGATTTTGGGATTGGGGCTGATCGTTGTCCTGCATCTGGTTGAAGTTTGGATTGGTATTAACGCCCTGATTGGCAAGGTAAGAGAGGGATAACAAGAATGCCAGAACGGCGATGCTTTTCTTAATCATATTGATAAATCCTTTATTTTTGATGAGTTGGCTATAATTAGTGATTATTATGCAATTAGAGAAGTTTTCAAGAGGTCACGATTTGCTAATCTATTTAAAAATGGCGCTGCAGGAGAATACTACAATAGCGATTATAAAAGTTGCTATACTCGAATAGATTTTGACATAAGCGCTTTTGGGAGCGTCTTTCCATTCGCCGGATATAAATCCCACCATATTGGATGTGAGGATGATAAAAACCATAAACATCGGCCAGACAATAGTCGGAGCGAGTTCTCCACCTACCAATGATGAAGCGAAGCTGAAGACCAGAACTGAGGCCCACGCTCCTAGTCCCATTACTATTGTTATAGGGAAATAGTAATTTTTGCTCGAATTCCAAAAGGATTGGAGAGTTCCATTCTTGACCATAAGACCGGCAAAATATAGCAATGGAGGAATTGAGGAGGACATAAAAATTATTATCCATGAAAAGAAGTCCGAAGCAGGATCTTTGTACCCTGACTTCATAGCGATGTCTGCAATATAGGGATTTGCTATTACGAAGGCTGAACCCTCAAAAGCTGAGCCTATTCCGCCAATGATTGAGAGAAAAACTCCTAGTTTCACATTTGTCACAGCATTCGAAGCTTTTGATTCAAAGGACTTTTTAGCATTGTCGCGAGTTATTCCTGCAAGCCCCCCGAGCATTACTGCTAAAATAAAAACTGCAGCTCCGGCAAACTGCAGAAGGCCGTAAAGTGATAGTATCAATTTTGGCGATGCAATCAGACCTATGAGCGCAGTAAAAGCTGTCCCGATTGATATAGTTATTACAAAATTTATGCTGAAGCCTAAGTGTTTGAATGCCATAGCAAAGCCCACCTGACCAAGTCCAAAGAAGAGTCCGCCAATCACAAGAGTGGCAATAGGCAGAATCTGAGCCTTTGAAACAATTAACAGGAAATTCGGACAGAAAATGAATATTGTGACCAGCGGGAGTAACAGCATAGAATTAAAATAATAGCAGAACCAGACATGCTCTTCACTCCAATTTCGAAGGTATCGTTTTGGGGCAATGCATGCGCCGTTTATAAGTCCTGCGAAGATAGTCAGGAGCAATGCGTAGGTTAAGCTCAAACTCATTCAAGCTCCATTATCTGTCTGTATGCTGAGGCTCTGAGCGTATATTTGAGGCTGTTTGCCGGAATAAAGCCGATTATGCTTATAAGCGAAACGAGGTCAATAATTGTAGTCACGACAAAGAGTACGGCAGCTTTTATAAATAAACCTCTGGTAATGGCAAAGCTTTTAGCAATGGCTTTAAAAGGGTTGGCGGATTCTTCAGTGATAATAAATCCTGTAAAATAAAGTTTTATGTAAAAGTAAATGCCAAAAATAAAAATCAGAAAAGAGACAAATAGGATAAGCATCCATTCTATAAGGACATAAAGGCCGTATTCTTGCCCTGTTGACGAATTTAGAGTTATTATAAAGAATGTAAATGGGAAGAGAAAAGAGATGCAGAAAGGCAGGACTTTAGCGACGCAGAGCACTAAATAGCTTAAAGACATAATAGGCGAACGCTTCATCGTTCCTCTGAAATTTATTTTGTCAGGATTTTTGCTAACGGACATTTTTGATAGAAGTATCGTGACAATGTAGAGAAGACAAAGCAGAATAAAGATGAAAATGAAGAGCAAAACCAGCTTCCATGCAAAAAGATGAAAATCATACGAGGTTCCGACCTGCCTTGTTATTTCCATTAGTTGTATCCTTAGATCAGCAAAGGCATGACCCGCAGTATCTACATTTGAAATTTCTGATTTGAAACGCCCAAAGGCTTCGTAATATGGAGCTAAAAGTTTAGCCTGATCAGCATACTTCATTGCAAGCTTAGGGAGCCAGGATTGACTTAGAAGTATCACGAGAGAGACAGAGCAAAGCGGTATCCACCATTTGCCGAAACCTCTAAATCCTTCTTTTATTGCTAAACGAATAGAGAAATTTTTGTTTTGCATAGTTATCATTTAGTTTGTGCTTTGATTACTCTATTATTTTAGTGAAATCTCAGGCGTATGCCAGTATGCAACTGCGGCATTTGGTTTTTATCATACTTAATGTGCTCAATATAACTAATAAAAAACAAGGTTGGAGGCTAATAAATGAAAGCTCAAAAGGATGTTCAGCTAGATACACGCCTTCTTGACTTCATCGAAGAATGGAAGAACAAGAAAGGCAAGGAGATAATGATTCTCCACAAGGTTCAGGAAGTTTATGGTTTTGTACCCAGAGCTGTAGCTATGGAAGTGTCAAGGCTTATTGACTTGCCGCTTGCAAAAATATATGGCATCATAACTTTCTACCACATCTTCAAGCTGAAGAAACCAGGCAAGTATCAGATTGCAGTATGCATGGGCACTGCCTGCTATCTCAAGGGCGGTAATGATATTATTGCCGAACTTGAAAGCGTGCTTGGAATAGGAGTTAATTGTTCTACAGACGACGGCAATTTCTCTGTTGAGATTGTTCGCTGCGTAGGGTGCTGTGGTCTTGCTCCGGTAATGCTTATCAACGGCAAGACATTCGGAAATCTTAAGAAGGGCGACCTGCCTAAAATTCTAAGTGAATACAGACAAGCAATTTAACTTTAGAGGGTAGTAATATGGAGAAAATGAAGAAAGGAGATCTTGCTAATTTCAGGCGTAATTACAAGTCTGCCTATAAGGGCGAGGTTGTTATAAGTATGGGTACCTGCGGCATTGCGGCAGGCGGAGATGTAATATACAAACTATTCGAAGCTGAAATGAAGGAAAAAGGGCTTGATAATATTAAGCTTAAAAAAACAGGGTGTCTCGGGATGTGCTTCTGCGAACCTAACCTTGTTGTAAAAATAGACGGCATGCCGGATATTCTTTACGGAAATGTGGACGAAAGAACAGCTCTTCTCATTATGAATGAGCATCTTACTAAGAAACGCATAGTTAATTTTAATACGATTTTCATGCCGACAAATGATATTGGCAAGAAAATTTTTAAAGATTGAGGAGAGCTGTAATCATGGAAAAACAACATGTTTTTGTTTGGGAACCAGATCCGTCAAAAAATAAGGCTGTTTATAACTACCTGGTAAAAAAAGTAAATGAAAAGGATCTTGGAGATAAAGTCGAAATTTACAGAAGTTCCTACATCGGGTTGACTAGTTCAAAACCGATAATCAGGATACTTCCCAGCGATACTATTTATAAAGATTTCGAGCAGGAAGATCTCGGTGAGATCTTCGAAGCTCTTTCGGCCGGTAAGAAAGTTGATAGATTTTCATGTGAGTATGAAAGTAAAATTACTCCCGTGCCGGAAAGAGACTGCCACAGTAAACAATTTAAGATAGTCCTTAGAAATGTAGGATATCTGGATCCTGAAAATATCGATGAATACATAGCTCGCGGCGGATATAAAGCTATGGAAAAAGCTATCTTTGATATGACTCCAGACCAGATCATCAAAGAAGTAAAGGATTCAGGCTTAAGAGGTCGTGGTGGAGCAGGATTTTCAACAGGCTTGAAATGGGAATTGACTCGTAAAGAACCTGGTGCAGAAAAATATGTAATATGCAATGCAGACGAAGGCGATCCTGGCGCATATATGGATAGAAGCGTTCTGGAAGGCGACCCGCATACGATAATTGAAGGGATGGTAATAGGTGGCTTTGCCGTAGGGTGCACGGAAGGATTTATCTACATCAGAGCTGAGTATCCTCTGGCCATTCAGCGTCTTGAAATTGCCCTTGCAGCAGCTAGAAAATACGGATTGCTCGGCAAAAATATACTTGGTTCAGATTTTAGTTTTAATATTGAGCTTAGATGGGGCGCCGGCGCATTTGTATGCGGTGAAGAAACTGCGCTTATGGCGTCAATCGAAGGGAAGCGCGGCAATCCTACTCCAAGACCTCCGTTCCCGTCCCAGTCAGGGTTATGGAAGAAGCCTACATTTATCAATAATGTGGAAACTTGGGCTAATATCGCGCCGATCATTGAAAAGGGATCAGCATGGTTCTCTGCAATCGGAGTCGGCAGATCAAAAGGAACTAAAGTTTTTGCAGTTACAGGCAAAATTAGAAATCCCGGTCTTATAGAAGTGCCAATGGGTACGACTCTAAGGGAAATAGTTTATGACATCAGCGGCGGCGTCTTTAATAATAAAAAATTTAAAGCTGTTCAGACAGGCGGTCCAGGCGGTGGCGTAATACCGGAAAAATTCCTTGATATGTCAGTTGATTATGAAACTCTCCAGTCAATCGGCTCAATGATGGGTTCCGGTGGACTTATTGTAATGGATGAAGATGACTGCATGGTAGATGTGAATAAATTTTACTTGCAGTTCTCTGTGGACGAATCCTGCGGAAAATGCGCTCCATGCCGTATCGGCGGGAAACAGCTTTTGGATATCATCAGCAAAATTACCGAAGGAAACGGAGATAAAAAAGACATCCAGAAGATTCGCAATATTAGTATGGCTATGCAGAAAGCATCACTTTGCGCTCTCGGACAGACTACGCCAAATCCCGTATTGTCAGCTTTGCAGTATTTTGAAAGCGAATACATGGAGCATGTAACTAACAAGAAATGCCTTACAGGAAAGTGCAAAGACCTAATGCATTATTCTATTATAGACGAAAAGTGCATAGGTTGCGGAGTTTGCGCCATGAAGTGTCCTGCTAAGTGTATTTCGGGTGAGAAGAAGAAGCCTCATACCATAGATAACAGCAAGTGCGTTAAGTGCGGAGAGTGTTTTAGCTCATGCAAATTCAGCGCTATTAAACGCAGTTAATAGGAGTATATATAATGACACAAAACACTACAGATAAAATGGTTGACATAAAAATAAATAACAAGGACTACCATGTTAGTTCCCAATTGACAATACTTGAGGCTTCAAAGCTGGCTCATGTCAAAATCCCGACATTGTGCAAACATGAAGATCTGCCTCCTACTGCTAATTGCGGAATATGCGTAGTCAAAATCAAGAACAATAGAAAACTCATCAGAGCCTGCTGTACCTTTGTCGAAAACGGTATGGATATTACTACTCATGACGGCGAACTATACGAAGTTAGAAAGAATGTACTTGAACTCATTCTTTCTACTCATCCTTTCTTGTGCTTAACTTGCTTAAGAAACGGTAATTGCGAACTACAGAAACTTGCCGAAGACTTCGGCATTAGATCTGTCCCCTATAATCCTATAGTGAAGGGATCTAAATGTGATACTTCTACCAAAGCTGTCGTCCTTGATTCACAGAAATGTATCGGATGCGGCAGATGTGTGGAAGTTTGTCAGGAAATCCAGCAGGTTCATGCTCTTGAATTCCTCGACAGAGGATTCAAGGCAAGAATTGCCCCTGCCGGAGATATTGAGCTTGCTGAAAGCCCATGTATAAAATGCGGACAATGCTCAGCTCACTGCCCTGTAGGCGCTATAGTCGAGTTCAGTCAGGCTAATCAGGTTTGGATGACGCTGCGCGATGAGACGATCTATCCTGTTGTGCAGATTGCTCCAGCTGTAAGAGTAGCTTTAGGTGAAGGTTTCGGCCTTGAACCTGGAGTAATATTGACTGAAAAAATATACGCTTTCTTCAGAAGAATAGGATTCAAGGCAATATTTGATACAAACTTCGGCGCTGACCTTACGATCATGGAAGAAGGCTCGGAGCTTATAGAAAGACTTGTTCACGGAAAGGGCGCCCTACCGCTCATTACGAGCTGTTGCCCTGCGTGGGTAGATTTTCTTGAGAAATACTATCCTGATTTGATAGAACATTTCTCTACCGCTAAATCTCCGCACGAGATGGTTGGAGTAATGACCAAGACTTACTATGCTCAGAAGATGGGTATAGATCCTGCAAAGATATTCATGCTTTCAGTTATGCCGTGCACGGCTAAGAAATATGAAATAGCCAGAAATTCTGATATGAATTCAAGCGGTTATCAGGATGTAGATGTGTCCATTACTACACGCGAATTGGTCAGGATGATAAAAACCAGTGGCGTGGATCTCCTGGAACTCGAAGACGAAAAAGCCGATAGCATTCTTGGCTCATACACCGGAGCAGGGACGATATTTGGAGCAACTGGCGGCGTAATGGAAGCGGCTATAAGAACTGCTTACTTCCTTGTTACTGGTAAAGAGCTTCAGAATATTGAAGTAGAAGCTGTTCGCGGTCTGAAGGGAGTGAAGAGAGCAGAAGTGGATATGAATGGCAAAAAAGTAAGAGTTGCTGTAGCGCACGGAGTTGGCAATGTCAGAGTTCTTTGCGAAGAACTTAGAGAGTGCAAGAAATCCGGTAAACCCATGCCTTACGACTTCATCGAAGTTATGGCATGTGAAGGCGGTTGTATATCTGGTGGCGGACAGCCTTATCAGGTGACAAACAAGATAAGAGCAAAGCGCTCCAATGGTCTTTACCATGATGATAAGAAAAGCGCTCTAAGATGCTCGCATGAGAACAAAGAAGTACAGAAACTTTATGAAGAGTTTCTTGAAAAACCTTTAAGTCACAAGGCGCATCAGTATCTGCACACCAAATATGTGGCAGGCCCTATATACTACAAGTAGCAGTTAAAAAACTTTAAATGGCCCTCTGTTAGGCTCAATTCTAGCAGGGGGTTGAATATGTTTTTTTTTGATTAGATATTGAAATCAGTTATTTAAATTGGATACTTATAGGTTAAGGGCGTCTTTTTTTGTTTCTAAATAAAATAAACTCAAGGGAAAACTATGGCTAGCGGTCCATCAAGTTCGTCAGCTACAATGGCGGCAACAGGAGGAGAGCAGAAAAATTATCAATTTGCTCTGTCTGTATTAATAACTCTATTCTTTATGTGGGGTTTTCTGACATGTCTTAATGACATTATCATTCCTCATCTAAAGAGCTTGTTTACTTTAAGTTACGCTCAGGCAATGCTTATACAGTTCGCCTTCTTCATGGCGTATTTCATCGTTTCTATTCCTGCAGGATTAATGGTAAAGAAAGTAGGGTATAAGAATGGTATAGTAATAGGTTTGACTATTATGGCTATTGCCTGCTTTATGTTTATTCCATCAGCAAAAATGCAGATTTACGGAATGTTCCTGACTGCGTTTTTCGTTCTTGCCGCAGGTATTACGATCCTTCAAGTTGCCGCCAATCCTTATGTAGCAGTGCTTGGTAAAGCAGAAACAGCCTCTAGCAGACTGACTTTGGCTCAGGCTTTTAACTCATTGGGTACAACTATCGCCCCTTTCCTTGGAGCAGTAGTGATATTGTCAGTAGCTATCAAAGCTTCAGATAAACTCAATGCCAGCTTAAAAACAGCTCAGGATATAGCCGCTTATAACCACACAATAGCTAGTTCAGTTCAGATTCCATATATCATTCTTGGCATAATCCTTCTGGCGCTGGCTGTTTTCTTTCTTATTATAAAGCTTCCGAAACTTCAAGGTCTGGAAACTCATCATGACCATGTGGCTGTTGATGGCGAAAAGAAAAGCGCATGGGCTTACAAACACCTTACTTTAGGAGCAGTTGGCATATTTGTATATGTAGGCGGTGAGGTTGCGATTGGTAGTTTTCTTGTAAGTTATTTAAGCCAGGATTTTATCGCAGGATATTCTGTAGCCAAGGCTGGCGGAATGGTTGCTTTGTACTGGGGCGGCGCAATGATCGGTAGATTTATAGGATCCGCAGTCCAGAAGAAAATTATGCCTTCAAAGGTGCTGGCTTTCAATGCTATCGCGGCAATAGTGCTGGTAATAGTTTCTATGATGTCATTTGGACATATTGCGATGTATGCGATACTTCTTGTGGGATTATTTAACTCTGTTATGTTTCCGACAATATTCTGTCTTGCAATCGAAGATTTAGGAAGACACACAAACCAGGGTTCTGGAATTCTCTGCGCTGCAATAGTCGGCGGAGCTATAATTCCTGTAGTTCAAGGTTTTCTTGCTGATAAAATCGGGATACATCATTGCTTTATTATTCCTGTTCTTTGCTATATATATATAGCATATTATGCTGTAAAGGGTTGTAAGCACTAATTTATAATTAAGCCTATATTCGACAATATAAACTAAAAAAAGGAGATCTTTACATGGCTAACATGATAATGGCAAAAAGTAAACCAGGCGCACCTGTGGGAGCACCTGCAGGTGGTTACAAAACAGTTGTTTATTTCATCTGTTTCGTGGCTGCAATGGGCGGACTTTTGTTCGGTTTAGACCAAGGATTTATCGCTAACTCACTAGGAACAATTGAGCAAGTTTACCACCTTGGAATCAAGGGCGGTGAAAACTACGCAGCTATTTTGGCTACAGGCGGCGTTCTTGGCGCTCTATTGTCAGGAATATTTGCAAGATGGCTTGGCCGTAAGAAAAGCTTGATATTTGCTGGATTTCTATTCAGTGCAGGTTCAATTGTTTCTGCTTTTCTTCCTCCTATTATAATTTTAAGCGCCTGCCGTTTTGGCTTAGGTTTTGCAGTTGGCGTAGCTTCATTCATAGTTCCGCTCTATTTGTCAGAAACAGCTCCTGCTTCAATCCGCGGTTCAATGGGAACTCTCTTTCAGCTCTTAATTACAATTGGTATATTCCTTATCTCTCTTAGCAATGTGTTTATCGGAAAGCTTGTAACTGATCCGATGATAGCTTTGCCTGTGATGTTCCTGGTAGTAGCAGTATTTTCTATTCTCATGTTCATCGGAACATTTATTCTTCCAGAAAGCCCAAGATGGCTTATGCTCAAGGGAAGAAAAGAAGAGGCTATTAAAGCTCTCACAAAGACATTAAATACAAAAGCTGAAGTTGATTTCGAAATCAAGGAAATTGAAGCTACGCTTTCTGGCAATAAAGGCGCCGGAATGAGCATTATATTCAAAGGCTATTTCATCAAGATAATTATCGTTGGTATCCTTCTTCAGATGTTCCAGCAGTTAGTGGGTATCAATGTAATGATTTACTATGCTCCTACTATTTTCGGTTATGCCGGAATGACAGGATTCGTAGCTATGATGACAGTTCCAATCGTGAATATGATCTTTACTTTCCCAGCTATTAAACTTGTAGAAAAATGGGGCAGAAAGAAGCTTTTATATGTAGGCGCTGTTTGCATGCTTGTTACTATGGTTGCCGCAGGTTTGGCTTTCCATTCAATCGGACAGGTAACAGATCCGGCATTGGTTAGTCCTGGAGCTAAGGCTGTTCTTCTCATTGCAGTAATTATCTACATCTTCGGGTTTGCAGTATCATGGGGCCCTGTAGCATGGTTAGTATGCTCAGAAATATTCCCGCTAGAAGTTCGTGAAGTAGGTATGACTATTACTACTATTGTTAACTGGACATTTGCGGGTCTTGTGATGGCTAATGCTCTCACATTCATGCATGCGTTTGGTAATGCTTCAATATTCTATCTCTTCGCCGCTTTCTGTGTACTTGCTATAATATTTGTTAAGTTCTTTGTTCCTGAAACAAGAGGAATTACTTTGGAAGAACTAGAGGCAAATCTTAAGGCTGGTGTGCCACTAAGAAAACTTGGAGAAACTAAATAATTTTTTTCTCAAGTTTTAGCTACACATTAAAAGCGCCGTTATCGGCGCTTTTTTTATTGATACAAGTATTGACTTAGAAAGATCATTGTTTTAGAATTTTAAGTGTCCTTAAAGAATAAAAATAATTAGGAGAATGAAAATGGGTTGTTGCTGTAGTTGTAGTGATCCCGCAAAAAGAGGGAATTCAGTCGTAATAAAAACATCTATAATTGCCGCTCTGGCAGGACTTTTATTTGGTCTTGACATTGCTTATGTCAATGGATCTCTGCAGTTTATAGTAAAGGACTTTAATGTTCTTCCAGCGCATGAAGGTTATGTCGCAGGATTTCTGCTTTTTGGTTGTGCTGTAGGAGCTATATTTAGCGGTTTCCTTTCAAGAAAGTTTGGCAGAAAGAAATGCCTTGTTTTATCTGCTGCTATGTTTACTGTCTTTACAGTCATATGCGTACTTTCCCCTAATTATCATTTCTTTCTTGGCGTAAGATTTGTCCTTGGTTTGGCTATTGGTATTGCATCTTTCGTAGCTCCTCTTTACCTTGCTGAAATAGCTCCGTATAAGATGAGAGGCGGATTGATTGCCATGTACCAGCTGATGATTACAATCGGTATTTTTCTTATGTTCCTCTCCAATGCGGCTCTTGAATTTACCGAATCATGGAAACTTATGATGCTTGTATTGGTAATTCCCTCTGCAATAATGCTCATCGGAGCTTTTACTCTTCCTGAAAGCCCAAGATGGTTTGTGCTAGTGGGTAAAGATGAAGAATCTAAAAAAGTTCTTACCAAAGTCAGAAATACCAAGGAAGAGGTTGACTTTGAGTATAATGAAATCAAGACATCCATAGACGGATCTACTGGTGGAGTAATGGAACTTCTCAAGAAGCCGTTCTTCCTGAAAGTAGTATTCCTTGGTTTTATGCTTCAGACTCTCCAGCAGTTTACTGGTATGAACGCATTTATGTATTACTCAGGCGACATATTTAAGGAAGCCGGGTTTTCAAGCCCTGCAGTTGCGACAGTAATTGTCGGTTTGGTAAACATGCTAACTACCTTGATAGCTATTAAATATGTTGACAGACTCGGCAGAAAACCTCTTATGTACGGCGGTTTGGCTATCCTAATCGTATCTTGCGCTATTGCAGGCTACATATTCCACCTGAAGGAACTTGGGCATGTACTAACGGCGGGCAATAAGATTACTCTCCTGATATTCTGCATACTCTTCATATTTGGGTTTGCAGTATCTCTAGGGCCAGTCGTGTGGATTCTCTGCTCAGAAATTCAACCTCTCGAAGGCAGAGACCTTGGCATAACAGTTTCTACTACAGCAAACTGGGTAATGAATACTGTTATTGGAACTTTCACTCCTATATGGTTTGTTAGCCTTGGAATTGATGGAACATTCTGGCTCTTCGGTTTCTGTTGCATATTAGGATTATTCCTGATAAAATTCTTCACTCCAGAAACAAAGGGTGTACCTTTGGAAGAAATAGAAATGAATCTGAAGAACGGTTTGAAGCTAAAGGACATTGGAAGACGCGTGACGCACAAAGCGTAATAGTTTTTGATTAAAAACACTTGGGGGAGGCATTCGTGTCTCCCCCTTTTTCTTTTATACTGATAATTAAAATGAAATTGTGAGTTTTTTTTTATAATTTATTTCTGAGAAGAACCACGAATATTTTTTTGTAAATATTGTTTTATCCTCTAAAGTTAAAAAACCGCAAGAATAACAATACAATCTTTACTAATAAGGACTCTATGAAAGCTATGAAAACAGCAAAGTTACTATTTTTAGTAGGAATTCTAACAATTAGTTCCTGCGTAATGACGCCTGTAGCAAATCTAAAGCCAAAAGTACAGCCGGAAACTAACGCATCTGCGCCAGGAAACCAGCCCCCCCCTGTAGCTGTGCCATCACTTTCTGATACTATACAGCCTCCAGCAAGCCAGTCAGACGCGTTTTGATAGTGGCCTTAGCTACACCACCAATATACACGATTTAGAGATCCTTTTAGTATGCGACTTATCAAAACAATAAAACTGTTTAGTTTGGCTGGAATCCTAATACTTAGCGGATGTATGTCGGAGAGAACTACGACAGACTTCAAGCCAGAGGCAAACACTGAACTCAAATCTTCAGCAGGGAAGTTTTATATAGAAGGATTAACTTATGCCAACAATATTCCAATAGAGCAAAAAAATCAGCCTATGCTGGATGTTGATAAGAGACTCTTGGTTCTTCTGCGTAAAGAATGTATTGCCAGATACCCTGAACTGTTCTCGGAGGATGCTTCCTCTTCTATTCCGCTATGGGTTGATGTAAATCAAATAACTACAATCTATAATGCCAAATCTCTTACCTGGTTACTATGCACTGGATTACTATGCGGGCTTGTGTTTCCTCTCCCGGGGGGGTCAGAGGAGCAGTTTGCAATAAAGGCGGGCGTATGGAACGGACAAGAAGGAATAAAAGGCGCATCCATCAAAAAGGATTTCCAGAGAACTTCTTCAATATGGTCGAGCGCACTTACACCATCAGCCTTGATAACGATACCTGGAGAATCAGATTTTCCTAAATGGTCATACACTGAGTTCAATATCAAAGGACATACAGATGCTTATGAAGTAATAACCGCACAACAGATTTCGACTGCGCTCGCAAAATCAGTTTCTGACAAAGATTTAAGTTTCTGGAGCGCCAGACCTTTAATGTTGAAAGGTGCACAGTCTATTCCTGAAGCAATACAGGCGTCAACGAATCAAAGCGAAGCATTTTAAGTTTCTATTTATCAACAAAATAAGAGAGATGTTTTTTTATCATGCAACTTATAAAAACAATAAAACTGCTTAGTTTGGCAGGAATTCTAATGCTCAGCGGATGCATGTCCGGGCGAACGACAACAAACCTCAAACCTGAGACTAACCTTGAGCTCAAATATTCTGCTGGGAAGTTCTACATTGAAGGGTTAAAATATGATAATAACCTTCCAGAAAATCCAACTATGGCAGATTTTGACAAACGGCTCCTGCCTCTTGTTCGCAAAGAATGCATTGCCAGATATCCAGAGCTGTTTTCTGGCGATTCATCTTCTTCTATTCCGCTTTGGATTGATGTAAATCAAAAAACCAACAGCAATGACACAAAAACTTTTACCTGGATGTTCTGTTCTCTTATGCTATGCGGAATGGTTTTTCCCTTGCCAGGAGAATCTGATGAACAATTTGATGTCAAGGCAGGTGTCTGGAATGGGCAGCAAGGCATAAAAGGAGCATCCGCCAACAAGAGTTTTGACCGGAATATGTACTTTTGGGTAACTGTATTTACTCCACTAGCATTGATTACCATCCCTGGAGAATCAGATTTCCCGAAAGAATCTGGCACAATATTTGGTATAGAGAGCCAAATGGCTGCTTATGAACTATTAACAGCCCAACAGATTGCAACAGCGCTCGCAAAGTCAGTTGCTGAAAAAGATCCAAGCTTTTGGAGTGCAAGACCATTAATGCTTAAAGGCACCCAATCTGTTCTTCCTGAAGCAATACAGCCCTCAACAAGTCAAACAGACGCATTTTAAAATTTTCAATAATTCTTATTAATTGACATAAAGGAGATATAAATGGCGCATCCAATAAAAATAGTAGTTTTAAGTTCCTTGATGGGTTTTCTTCTCATCACCAAAACCCAGGCAATAGAAACTGTGTCAACTCCTGAGACAAAAACCATGGAAGCCATAGCGATAGCTCGGGCAAATGCTTCTTCGAATCCAATGAACTGGCGTGCAGTCAATGCTCTTGGAATGACTCTCTTTCAGGCGAAGAAATATACTGAAGCCGCGCTAGCTTTTGAACAGGCAATTAATATGTTTCCAATAGCCTCGCTTGCAGAAACTGAGCAACAGGCCAAAGATGCTCGCCAACTTGCCTACAAAGTACAAAAAGAAGCTGATGAAAAAATGCAGAAACAGCAAAAAGAAGCTCAGGAACAAATGCAGGAACAGCAGATGCTCTCAGGCATGCTTTCCATGATGCCTATGATGCCTGGAGCAAACCAGAGTACTATGCTGTTATCACAAGCCGGACAGACAATGCTCAATGTGGCCATGGTGCCTGAAGGAATGTCTATTTTGTCGGGGCAGATGCTGCCTGAAAATGAATCCTCCCAGGTGATGAAGGCGCGTGAGTTATCCACTCTTTATTCAAATTTAGGACAAGTTCGTATGGCTTTGTGGGAAGATGACGCGGCGCTGGATGCATTTCGTCAGGCCTACTCTACTGATCCATCTCGTACAGACCTGATTTTTATGCAGGCAGCTATTTTGCAAAGGGACGATGATCTGGCTAGCGCTATATCATTAAACGCTCGTTACATGGTGTTAGCTCCTGAAACAAAACAGCCAATAACATGGGTTGAAATTGCTGAATGCTGTCGGGATCTTGGTTTGGAAAGCGAAACACGCAATGCTTTGATAGCGGCCCGCAAGACATGGGATAGACTATTAGGGCAAAACACAAGCCCAAAGACAGAGCATGGCTACGGTGAAATATTGATAGCCGCAGGATTTTATAAAGAGGCAATCCCCCATCTTCAGACATGGATTAACTCTTCTCCCAATGACTTGCCTTCACAGCGCGAATGGGCGACGGCTTTGTTCAGAGCTGGGAAAATGGAAGATGCGCTCAAGGCTATGAAAATCTATACAAAGGATCCGAAAACAGCTTCATCAGATAGTGGTTTTTCGACATATTTTACAGGAATGATTGAACTGCATCTGGGACGCATTAATGAAGCAAAAAAAATACTAGGGACATTGCGCCCGGCGCCGGGAGCTTCATCTGGTTTTGCCGTTGCCGCCTACGCCATATCAGGTCATTTAGACGAGACAAAGGAATGGATCGACAGAGTGGAGAATGGTCTGTCGTCTCCTGACACAGCCGCCGTGGACTACTATCGTCTTGGATGCGTATGGCTTGTTGCCGGAAATTTCCCGAGAGCGGCAGAATGTGTTAGCAGATCTATTGAATTAGAACCTGAATTCGGTCCGGCACTCTTGTTGAAAGAGCAGTTAATCAGCATAAACTCTGAGCGCATTAAATCTGGGAAATCTGAAGTAGCTCAGGCTGTTTCTAATGGAGATATGACATCTGCAGTTCAAAGCTTAAATTTGCTCCTTTCTATAATGCCAAATGGAAATTCCGCAGATGCTTTGACGCTCGAAGGAATGAAGTATGTGTCCAATTTGCAATCTCCTGTCCGCATGGCAAAAGAATCTCAGCAATACTATCTCAGAGCGCAGGCAATCCTGAAAAACGCGAAAGGGCAGGAAGCTATTAACGAGGCTATCGGGCAGTACCAATGGGCGCTCAGATACTCGCCTTTATCTCCTGAAATTCATTTGGGATTGTCTTCGGCTTACGCTACACAGAAACAATTTAAAAAGGCTCTGTCAAATATTCAACTATGCTTGACTGCATCTCAGTCTTCAGGAAACATTGATGGCATAATTGAAAGATATTACGAACTCCAGTATCTCAATGAAAATGAGTTGCGCAAAATTCGAACTGTTATCCCTAAAAATAACTAAATCATGAAGAGTCTGAATACTGCTTTAATGCTTGCTTTTGCTCTGCTTTTGCTGCCTTTTTTAGTTCAGTCGGCAGGACAGGCGCAGTGGGAAGGACAAATTAATGATGCATTTAGTCAGGCTCGTAAGTCAACGAGTCAGATGAAAGGACAGCCAAGAGCAGAAGCAGAGCGCTATCTAAATCAGGCCGAGGCTATGTGGAAACAGTCACAAGCCAAGGCCATGTGGTACACGCAACAGCAGGCTCAACAGCAAAATCAGATGAATAAAACCTATATGCAGCAACAAAATTCTGATCTGTTCATGCAACAGCAGTTTTTAAAGAATCAATCCAAATTAAAGAGCAAGTCATTGCAGACAATCAATCCTTTCGGCGATTACCTAGCCCATGGAGTTTCTATTCGCCCTGAAGACGGGCGCCTTCATGGACCAGGAACCATCGCAGACGATCCGAATGGTTCAAATTTTTATAATAATTCATCATCAAATCAGAGCAATCTTGGTGCGCGAGTTCTGGATGAAACCCGTCAGCTTGAAAAAAGCCAGTCGTCGTCAACTTTATCAGGAACTGCCGCTTCCCAGGCTTCTTCAATCAAGGCCACAGGTTTATGGGATAACCCTATCGCCGGCGCTTCTGGAATAAAGACTAAGGATGCTTCACTTGATCCCTATGCAAACGATCCGAGCGTAGTGGATCTGAGAGATTCAAAATCTCTCACCCCCGATTTGCTGCGTAAGGAGGAGCCAACACAGTTTGATAACCCTATAACTTTTAATGAACCAAAATCCAACCCGTATTCAGATATGAGCGATGAGCGATTGGAAAAGAAACAAGCGGCACTGACGGATGCGCTTCGCGAGACTCAAAAACTCATGTCGGATAATGTTGACGCATTTGGTGGTGTTGAAAATGACGCCCTGGCTGGAAAAGAAGAAGCTATAAAAGTCTCAACAGATGCCGCCATGAGCGTCGCTCTTGGATATACTTCATACACTGCCGACAAAAGATCGGCTTCTTTGCTTAATAAGGCTATAGATATGGCGCCGGGAGCAGATAAGATTGAATCTATGAAGGATTCAGCCGATGCTATCAGAATGGCTAAAAATGCCGGACAGGCATCTAAAGTAAAAGATACTTCTGATTTCGTTGATCTGGCCGATAAAGGAGACATCAGCGAGACTGTCGGACAGGGTGCAATTATGCTTGGAGATGTTTTGGTAAAAGCGCCTACAAGATTCAACCCGACTCCGCTTGGGGCAATTCCTGCAGCAGTTAAGGCAGGTTTGGACACTGGCCTGGTCTGGACAAACTATTGCGTGCTTAGTCAGGAATATGAGAGACAGGAACAGTTAGCTCGGCAGCTTGAAGCAAACCGCCAGAAGCTATTTAAACAATTACAAGAAGTAACAACGGAATTGAATAAGCGAAACTATTCTAATCCTTCCTATTAGATGTTATATCAACCATAATATGCAATTAGATGTGAACGCTCTGAAATTTATATGCGCTTTTGTTTTTGCCGTGACCCTTATGGCAGGAATAACCTCCTGCTCTACAAATAACACGGCTGATCATATGAGCGCCATAGAGCAGAACCAGCCAATCGATATTCCTTCTCTCTATAAAGAACAACTGGAAAACAAGGGACTTGATGTTGAGTTGTATCTGCTGGAAAAAGGTCGCATTGCTCAGCTTCAGAATAACTTCGAAGCAAGCCGGGCGAGTTTTAATGAGGAAGTAGAGTATGTCAAGAAACGCGAACTAGGTGACAACACCCTGCCAGGCGCTGATATAAATGTCGGCTCTGTAATTGTTAATGATAATATGCTTGCATACAAAGCCAGACTTTTCGAACTGGAGATGGTTTACCTCTATCAGTCTTACAATTATCTTGCGCTTGGAGATTTAGAAGGAGCAATGGTCGAGATTCGTTTGGCAGAGTTTCTTCTTAATGAGGCTGAAAAAGCCAGAGAACGCGAGGATTTCAAGGAAGAATATTTCCGCAATACTGAAGATGGTGTTCAGAAAAAAATCTTTGATAATCAACAAGCGATCCAAAAAGGTGCTATGAAGAACCAGATTGAATTAAACGGTACTCAGGGTAACTCTGATGCAGTGTTGGCTCTCATGACCGATAAAAATCCAATGGGTGTTTCTAATCCACCTGTTGATGTTGAAACTGTTGCCGATAGTGATTCTACAGAGCCTCAAAGCGTATCTGAGGAGGAATCTTACAGAACTGAACTCCAGAAGATATCTGATGAGAATTTTGCCGAGATGTCAGAACTGCTGGGTAAAACTAAAAGCTCCGTATTGAATCCATATGTCGTATATGTCGGAGGCGTTATCCATGAAATGAGCGGAGAATTGGAGGATGCATATATATCCTATAAAAAGAGTCTGGAGCTCATGCCTTCAAATCCATATCTGCAGCGCGAAGTAATTCGTATGGCGATCAAGCTGGATAAAACTTATGATTTTGATCAGTTAAAAACGACTTATCCTGAAGTCTGGAAGCAAATAGAGAGCAGTAGCTACTCTGAGGACTCTGGCAGATTGATAGTTATATATGAAGACGGCTGGACTCCACAGAAGCAGGAGATTTTTATTACGCTGGGAGCTGTAGCAATAGCATATCCGGTTTATAAATTTGCCTGGACGGAACCACAGCCAATGCTGGTTTCTGCCCAATCCGGAGAAATCGGCAACACAGCCCCAATATGCTATTTGGGATCACTTGCTCTTAGGGCGCTACAGGAAGAAGCTAAATGGCGAATTATACGACAGGCAGCTCGCGCGACGGCTAAAGCTTCTGTTTTTGCGGCCGGAACTACCGCTGCTGCAATAGGAGGCGCGACAGGCAACAATTCAATGCAGCTTGCAGGTTTGGGAGTAATGGCGGCTTCGTCAATATACAATAATCTCAGCGAAAATGCGGATTTGCGATGCTGGATGACTTTGCCTGAAAATGTACAAATCCTCGTCTCTGAGCTGCCTTCAGGTGAGCACAAACTTACTTTCGCGCCCCAGTCAACACAATTGAAACTCGAAGAGATTGTTACTATTAGGAAAGGTCATATTACTCTTGTCTGGGTAGTTCATGTAGGCGAGAGTCTTGACTATGAATGTTTATGGCCACGAACTCTAAATTCAGGGAAAAGAGGCGCTGCTATTCAAGAAAACAATATTTCTGATGATGTTAAAACTCATACCGCTGATAAACTTTAAAGTACCAAATCATATTATAGGAGATAGCATGTTATGATTTCAAAATTAAGGCAATTGGGAGCATTATTTGCTTCTGTGGCAACTTTAACTTCATTAACGGCCTTCGCAGTAGAATCAGATACCGGCAAGGTTGGCAACGCAGCAAGCGTCCAGACCCAACCTGCGCAATTGGTAACAGCAATTTTTGTCCGTAATACCGGAGGCAAAGATCTCAATAGCGAGATTGACACCTTCAATAATACACTCTCTTCCAAGCTCACAGATAAAGGTTTCGCTATTATGGACTGGAATGACATAGTTCAGAAATTTACTGAGAGCAATGAGACTGAAGATAATATTTATAAATACACAAGATCATTTATGGCTGTGGCTACAACGACCCAGTCCAATGACAGCGTAACTGCTTTTACGGAAAAAACAAAGAGTTCCGAGCCGCAGGATTCTATGACTGAAAAGACCAAAGCAGGAGGCATCACTAAGTCTTCATCTCTCAGGATTTCTCAAATGTTGGGCGCAAAGTACCTTATAGTAGCGACAATGGGGCATCTTGGTCACGAAAAGCGCATCTTCAAAGGTGAAGACACCATGTATAAAACTAATAATCAAGTAGATATCTACACAATGCCTATGACTGTAAGAGTTCTTGACGGCGATTCAGGACAGTCAATTTATGGCGACACGCTAGTGGCATCTACCCAAATTTATCAGAATGCCAGCATAGAAATAGTAATGAATAATATCATAGACAAACTGATTGATTCGGGTACTGCATTATTGGCAGATAATATAGCAAAAAAGATTAACCAGATACGGGCTGCTGCACTTCAATTATCAACCCCAGTTCAGTTCTCCATCGATTGCAATGTAAAAGGAGCTACAGCAGAGCTTGACGGGGCGGCAATAGGTTCTCCTCCGGCTGCTTTCAGTGCCAAGCCCGGGCTCCACCAGTTGAGAATCACAAGGGAATACTTTGTGCCATGGGAACAGACTGTAAATATTTATGCGAATCAGAAACTTACAATATCTCTTGAGTTTACGACTGAAGGACAGGCGAAGTACAAAGATTTGACAGCTTTCAATCAGGCCCAGGAACTCGAAAAAGCTAGAACTTATGCTGAAATTGGCATAGCAGAGCAGCAAAGCCAGGCTGACGCAGATGTTAAGGAGAATGTTTCTTCAGGACAAGAAGTCTTCCTTAAGAATAGTTACATCAGGTCTGACGGTTTTGCCCAACAGCTTGAGTATATAATTCACGGAAATAGATAGAATAAACTTTGTATTAAGGAGTATTTATAATGAGATATAGAAACAGTTTTTTGGGACTTCTTACAGTTATAACAGCTCTGACTTTTTCCAGCATTGAAATTCAGGCGGAAGAACAGCTTGCAAAAGGAGAACAATTAGGAATATATGTAGGGCAATTGGAAGTTCAGCCTTCAGTTGCTGAAGCGGCAAGGAAAGCAGGAAAAGAACTTTCGTTAAAGAGAACGGCACAGTCACTTGATACGCAGTTTATTTCTGCTCTGAGTGCCACAAGGGTATTTCAGATGCTTGAGCGCAAAAGGAAAGCTGACCTTGAACAGGAGCAGGGTTACTCCGCTACGGCTGTTGATATAAATGATAAAAATGCGGCCCAGTTGGGAAAAATGGCCGGGGCTAAATATGCGCTTCTACCTCAGATTGATGGTTTTGAGGATATGGTTGATATCCAGGAATACAAAGATATTGAACGCTTCTCAATGCGCCGTAAACTTTACATGTCCGTAACAGTAACTGTAGTTGATACTACCACTGGTAAATACTTGCCGGATGTGGCTAATGTGCAGTTATCCAGGGAAGAAGTTGTGAATAACGCCCGCAATACCAAGTTCCTTGAAGGAAGCGATGCCCTCAATGTGGAACTTGCCAAAGATATGGCAAGTAGCCTCTGCCAGGAAATTGTCTCTCTTATCCGCCCTGCCAAAGTTTTAACTATTACTGGACAGCAGGTGATGATTAATAGAGGAACTCCAGCAGGGTTCAAACAGGGCGTGGAAGTTGAATTTTTTGCTTCTGAAGATGTAAAAGATGAAGAGTCAGGTGAAACATTCCGTAATGAAGTATCTGTAGGGAAAGGAACTATTACTCGTTCAGACGCTAAGCAGTCTTATGCTAAAATAGCAGGAACTGATTTGGGTATAACTAAGGGCTGTGTGATCAAGGTAGTAAAACCTACATCAATTTCTAAAGGACAAATTCCTGAGTCAGCTCCTGGAGGCGATTTCCCTGAAAATCCGGCTAAAATTCTAGCAGATGATGCTCAGACTACTCCAGGCTCTTCTGAAAAACCTCTGCAGTTTGATCTAGACAACAAGGTCGATGTTCCTCCATCCGACGCTGCAGCAGTTGCTCCGCCTGAAGGAAAAATATCGAATGAAACCACATCATCAACTGACACAAATAAATAAAGGGTGACACAATGAGAAAATCTATACTGGTTGCGCTCTCTGCCTTCACTATTGCGATACTAGCTGGTGGATGTTCTACATCTGTAATGGATATAGATGGTTCCGCTGGCGGCGCAGGTACAGTGAATTATAAAAACAGCCCGGTTGACATAACTGTTTTGGATACAAGAAGCCGCTTTGTTAATGATCTTCTCCAGGTTAATATGGAATTAGAAAATGGCATAAGCAATACCTATGAACTTGAATACAAATTTTCATGGTATGACTCGGGCGGTATGGAAGTAGATCCAGGTAGATCTGCATGGATACCTATTAACTTGAAAGGAAAGGAGACGAAAACTATTCAGGGTTTGGCTCCTAACCCTTCAGCCAAGTCATTTAAAATCAAGATTCGTGAAGCTGACTCAAGCAATTCAGTATTCCATTGGAACCTGAAACCTTTGTTTTAAATAATAAATACTTAATCAAATTAACTAAGAGGCAAAATTTATGATTAGAAACAATAAAAAAATTTTAGTATTTGTATCTTGCGGGATCCTTTTGTTTTTTGCTTCATGCTCTTCAACAGTAAAATACGGAGATGCTACATCAGCTACGCCAATTTCAACCGATTGGGGTTCCAACGATCTCCAACAAACTGCCAGTACCATGGTCAATTCTCTGCTAACTTTCCCTCCTATTGTGCAGGAAACCAAGAATAGGAGACCTATTATTGAGGTTGCCCAGGTTAATAACAAAACTATGCAGCACATCGATACCCAGTCGCTAACAGATGCTATTCGGACCAAGTTGCTTCGTTCTGGCAAATTCCGTTTTACAGACCGCAGTTCGAATAAGTCAACTATAGAAGAGATTAAAGCTCAGCAGGATAGCGGACTTAGCAATCAGAGCACTGCTACACAGTTTGGACAGCAGTACAATGCTGAATATTTGCTTGTATCAAATCTTTCTGAAATTAAACAGAAGAACGATGATGTGATTGATGTTTATTATAAATTCACAATGAGTTTGAAAAATCTTAAGACAGGCATCCTTGAATGGAGCGATGAGCAGGAAATCCGTAAAATCAAAGAGTACTAATTATTTTAGGTATTATATATGAAAATCAAAATTCTTTTCGTTCTTGCCGTTTCAGCAATTCTTATGCAGGGATGCATGGTTCAGCCGTCGCTTACTTATGGTTACACACCAAAGGGCAAAATCTCTGAGAATGCGACGACTCTTACCCATAAAATAGGAATAATGAAACCACTGGATCTCAGAGGGCATCCCGGTACTACTCCGATCTATTGGGCTTATCTTCCTTTAGTGCCATATATCCGCGTAATAAATGAGCCTGAACAGTTTGTCTATACATTCAATGGTTTTAAATATGACTATGAAGCAGATTTTGAGAATCTCGTTTCTATGGATTTGCAATCATCAGGGATTGCCGACAGCGTAGTAACTTCGCCTGATGCCGTTGAAATTCCTCCGCTTATTACCGGTCCCGCCCGTCCTGATTATATTATAAAGATTAGTATCCAGCAGCTCGACTGGCAAACTAAATACACAATGTACTGCCTTAGCATTGTCGGCTATGTGCCTCAGATTATAGGATATCCAAATTCATACGGGTTTTCATTCCTGAAATACACTGTTCAAGTGCTTGATTCTCAAGGCAAACCAATAGCAGAAAAATCATTTTCTGCCGCTGAGAGTCAGAATGGCTGGATTTACTATTATGGAGGCTATTTGAGGGCTTTGACCAGAGCTTATGAGCAAACATCTCCTGAATTCAGGAACTTTCTAGCTAATACAATAAGAGAAAGCTCTCATGGTATGAATCAAGAGAACCCCAAAAACTAAATCTAAAAATATATTGAAATTTTATCTGGAGAAATCTATGTACAAAAAAATTGCTCTTGTCATTATTGCTGGGTCTTTATCTTTCTTATCTTATGCTCAGGATGTTGCTGAGCAGAGTGCTTCTCCTAAAGCAAGCAATAAAAGCTGGACTTTTTTTAGAATAGGAATTCTTCCTGATTTTCCTGAAAGCCCTGCTTATGGAACATACGGTTTGGTTCTTGGAATACCTGCGTCGGGAGGAAAAGGCGCGGTTGACGGTTTGGAAGCAGCTATAATCTTAGCTTCGACAGACAATGTACAGGGAGTGCAGGGTTCCTTTATAGTGAATTTAACTAAAAAAATCAGAGGACTCCAGGGCGGACTGATCAATATAGCAGAAGAAAAAACAACCGGGCTTCAGGCAGGGCTTACCAATATAAGTGGAGATGTGGACGGGTTGCAATTCTCGGCAGTTAATGTCGCTACAGGAGCTGTTGACGGTTCTCAAATGGGCGTAGTCAATGTCGCAGAGAAAGCAAATGGGCTTCAAATCGGAGTATTTAATGTGGCACAAAAATCAGGCTTCCAGATAGGGCTGATAAACTTTATTTCGGATAACTGGCTGCAGTTCAGTTTCTTGGTAAATGCTTCCTTTAACTAAAATATAATGTAGTTCAAGCTTCCAGCTTGAAAGCCTTTAAAATATCTGAAAACAAAGATGTTTGCGATACCTTTAATTTCTATGAAAAAGAGATTGATGCTTATAGGCAGTGACACGGCGTATGATGATGCTGTAGCTATTATAATGGCTGCAAATTAGTATTAGTTTTTTCCTGAATTAGGTACAGAATATTCTTATGTTCGAAAATTGATCTTAATAACGAATATACCTGTGATTCGTTAGCTAGATCTATTGCTCTTGCCATAATTGAAACACATTCATTTGTCGAAAAGTGCCTTACAGTTTCTTTTATCAGAGGAATAAATCTTGGCGGCATGCTCAACTCGTGAATCGCTGAGCCAATAAGTAGAGGAACAAAAAGCGGATTGCTGGCTATTTCACCGCAAACAGACACTTTCATGTAATTTTTTGCTTTGCAGTCATCTCCAATGATTTTAATTAGACGCAGGAATCCCGGATGAAGAACAAGATTTTTATTCTGCACCTGGTCGTTTGTCCTATCTGAGGCATATAAATATTGAAATAAGTCATTCGAGCCTACGCTCACAAAATCTACTTCTTTTATTGCATTTTTTAGATCCATAATGATAGATGGAACTTCAATCATTATGCCAAGTTTGTAATCTCTTGAGAATGGCACATTGGCTTCTATGAGTTCTTTTTTAACAGCTTCAATAATCTCTTTAAGTTTTATGATTTCATGGCATGTCGAAATCATAGGGAACATGATGTTTAATCTGCCGTTTGCTCCAGCTCTTAGAATGGCTTTCAGATGAGGCTTGAGTATTTCAGGCTTGGACAGAAGCAGTCTTGCGCCTCTATTGCCAAGAGCCGGGTTTTCTTCTTCCTGATATTCGAGATAAGGAAGCGGTTTATCTGATCCGGCGTCGAGAGTTCTGATTGTTACTTCATAATTATTAACAAATCTAAATATCTTTGAAAAGATTTCATACTGTTCTTCTTCTGATGGAAGCCTGTCTCTTATCATATATAGAAATTCTGTGCGGTAGAGCCCGATCCCTTCAGCTCCATATTTGCTTAAGAGAGATGTCTCGTTTACAAGCCCTATGTTTGCCCTTAGAAATATCTTGCTGCCGTTGGATGTCCTTGCTTCCAGATGGGCATTGTCCATGAAAAGGTCATCCTGCTGCTGAGAAAGGAGAATATTATGATAACGGTTTAAAATAAAATCAGGCGGATTTATATAGGCAATTTCGCCATAACAGTCCAGTAGTATTTTATCATTATTCTTTGCTAGGCTCGAGGCTTTCTTAGCGCCCATCAAAGCCGGTATATTGAGGGCTTTTGCCAGGATGGATACATGAGCTGAAGCCCCGCCTCTTTCACATATAATTCCTTTGATGTTATCTGTTGGCAGTTTCAGTAGGTCGGAAGGAAGGATTTCTTTTGCTATTAGGATGATATTCTGCGCCTCAATGATATCTTTATCAAAGTGTTCAATATCTTTGTTCTTGAGAATAAATACAGTTTCAAGAAGTCTTATCATTACATCTTTAAAGTCCATAGTCTTATCCCTGAACGCCTGATCTTTAAGGCTAGAGAAGAGTTTTGTGTATTCGTCATAGACTTTTTTAAGGGCAAACTCGGCGGTGTAGGTATTTAGAATAATAGCTTCTCTTATTTTATTAACTAGAGTTTTATCTTCCAAAAAAAGCAGGTGCGCGAAAAATATCGAAGCATCAGCTTCTGATATGAGGGATAATGCTTTCTTTTCCAAGGCAACAGTTCTCTCGATAGCCATAGCAAGAGCTTTATTTAAAATCGAGAGTTCTCTGGTGCATGATGCAGGAACACAATAGGTTATATCCAAATAAGGATTAGTAGAGTTAAATATATACGCATCGCCAAGAGATACTCCTGTATTGCCGGCTAGTCCCTCTACCTTTAAAGGCTGGTATCCCAAAGCATCTATTGACGCAAGCGCTTGATGAGTTGATTCTTTAGATTGTTCTTGATTAGAGACGCTAAGAGTGTTGAGGATATCGGCATTGAGGAAAAGATTGGCTAATTGGGTCCCTATTGTCTTAGCCATGCTTATGACTGTATCTGAAAAGTACTCTGCCTCATTGGTCTGGATTATTAAGACTCCCAGGCATTGAGTTGCTATATTCAACGGTATAGCCAAGAGATATTTATAATTCTCTTCTTGGGATGCTTCGAAGTATTTGAAATTAGGATGAGAACTCGGATCTTTGATATTGAGAATTTTATTTTCCTTAAAACATGTTCCTGTTAAACCTTCTCCAGGCTTTATCCTGATTTTGCCGATAGCGCTCTGGTTTAGTCCGTAAGTGGCATTCAAAATAAGTTCATCAGTTTCCTTCTTATAAACATAGACTGAACAAACCCTAGCGTCTAAACCTACAGCGATAAGCTCAACTATTTCGGAAAGCATTTCGCCGTAATCGCATTTCTTTGCGATTACATCTGAAATACTATTAGAAATTTCAAAGATTTTTTCGAGCATAAGTTTAAAATAAAAAGAGTGGAGGAACGCTAAAAATAATACTTAAAGCGATTATAATAGGAGAATACCAGAAATCAAATATTTCTAATGGCAGATTTTAATTTTACAGCAAAATTTAATTCACTAAATCTTCATGAATGAGAACGAGTTCCTAAAAAAAGTAATTCCTCTGTTTAAACAGAGTTCTGATGTGATAGTTGGGCCTGGTGATGACTGCGCTGTTCTGAAAATTGACGGCAATGAAAATGAGTATCTGCTCTATGCCGTAGATCAGGTGGTTTCAGATGTGCATTATCTTTTTGAAAGTGATGATCCGGAACTTGTCGGCAGAAAGTTAGTCAAGCGCAATATCAGTGATATTGCTGCGATGGGAGGAGAGCCTTTCTCCGCTGTCATAACTGGCGCTGTCAGTTCTAATTTTCAACGCCTTGAGAAGATTTATAAAGGTATTGCCAAAGAAGCAGAACTTTGGAATATGAGCGTATGCGGCGGCGATTTCTCTTCAGTTAAACCCAAAAACCTAGAAGTTTTTACTTTGTCCATTTTAGGAAAAGTCAGAAAAGAAAAACTTTGTTTGCGATCTAATGCTAGAGAAGGCGATTACCTCTTTGCCACAGGGAAATTCGGTAATTCATTTAACTCCAGGCATCATCTTACCTTTACTCCCAGACTTGAAGAATCAAAATTCCTATCTGGCAGTTACACTAATGCCATGATGGATGTAAGTGATGGTTTACTAATGGACTTAAAGAGATTTGCCGAAGCATCCAAAGTCACAGTATCATTATTTACAGATGAGATTCTTTTAAGAGATGGGACTGAGTCTATCAATCATGCTTTAACTGATGGAGAAGACTATGAACTTATCTTTTCGGTCAGACCCGAACTTGAGAGCAAACTAATTGAAAAGTGGCCTTTTAAGGATGTCGAACTTTCCAGAATAGGCGTTTTCCTGAGTCAGATTGAAGGCGTATGGGTCAAGGATTATAAAACTAATTCAGACTTGCTTGCCGATGGGCATTTCGGATATGAACACCCGCTATAGTTTCATGGTTAGAAAATCGTTAAATCCTTTGAAAGATAGCTGGTGTATCTGTATCGTTCTTCCATTTAACTCTTAGAGATTTTAGAATTTTTTACAAAAAGGCGAAAGCAAAACTATATGGAAGATAAAATAGAAAATCGCTTGATGGACGCCAAAGCGATGGAGCTTGCCATAGAAAGGTTAGCCTCCAAAGTCATCGAAAGTTTCCCCGGCAAAGAGCTTAAAAGCATGGCTTTTCTTGGAATTCAAAAGCGAGGGGCATGGCTGGCACAGAGGCTCTATAAAAGGGTTTTTGCCATGTCTGGGAATAAACCTCTGATCGGTACGATTGACACGAGCATGTATCGTGATGATATCGGCATGAGAAAGAACCTTGCAAGGATACTTGAAACAAGCATTCCTTTTGATGTTAATGACAGAAATATTGTGCTTGTGGACGATGTTTTGTCAAGCGGAAGAACTATCAGGGCCGCGCTCGATGCGATTACAGACTTTGGCAGACCGAAAACTATCAGGCTAGCTGTTCTTGTGGACAGAGGCGGTAGAGAATTTCCGATTTCTGCTGACTTTGTAGGGATGAAATATTCTGTGCCGCAAGAAGAGAAAGTTCATGTCTGCTTCAAGGATCATGACGGTGAAGACATTGTTTATACTACATCTAGAAAAGAGAGCTAAAAATGACAGAGATTAAATGGACAAGAAAAGATTTGCTGGGAATGGAGGATCTGTCTGCAGACGAGATCACATTCATCCTCGATACAGCTGAAGAATTTAAGAAAGTTAATGAGCGTAGAGTAAAGAAAGTTCCGGCCCTGAGGGGGATAACTGTAGTAAATTTCTTTGTAGAACCAAGCACCAGGACAAGAGCTTCATTTGAGCTTGCAGAACAGAGGCTTAGTGCGGATATAGTTAATATGTCAGCTTCGACAAGTTCTTTAAGCAAAGGGGAGTCACTCCTTGATACAGCTAAAAATATTGAAGCCTTGCAGGTTGACATACTTGTAATGAGGCATGCGGCTTCAGGAGCTCATCAGTTCCTGGCTAAAAACCTCAAGTGCGCAGTTATCAACGCTGGAGACGGAGCTCATGAACATCCTACTCAGGCGCTTCTGGACATCTTTACAATCAGAGAAAAGAAGAAAAAAATAAAAGGGCTTAATATCTCAATTATCGGCGACATCCTTCACAGCCGTGTAGCAAGAAGTAATATTTACGCATTACTTAAACTCGGCGCAAATGTTACTATAGCAGGTCCGCCGACGCTTCTTCCGAAAGAATTTGAAAAAATCGGAGTAAGACTCTGTGATAATCTGAAAGACGCCGTGGCTGATGCCGATGTGGTTAATCTCCTTAGAATTCAGCACGAGCGCCAGAGAGCTTCATACTTCCCAAGCATAGGGGAATATGCTTCGGTATATGGGATAAATAGAGAGAGCATAAAGTATGTCAAGAAAGATGCCCTGATAATGCATCCCGGACCAATCAATAGAGGTGTCGAACTTGATTCAGAATTTGCCGATGGAAAACAGTCTGTTATTCTTGAACAGGTTACTAATGGTCTGGCTGTCAGAATGGCTGTTCTATACCTTGTATCTGGCTGTCTAAAATCTTAAACTACTGCGAGGCTTAAATTATTATGGTAACTAAAAAAGAAAGTAGCAATTACATACTTCAAAACGCCAGAGTCATTGATCCGAAAAATGGCGTTGATGCCATTTGTGATATTGGCATAGAAAACGGTCTTTTCGCTGACCCTTCAAAAATATCTAACCCAAAGAAAATAGATTTGAAAGGGATGGTTATTGCCCCGGGATTCATAGATATGCATGTTCATCTGAGAGAACCGGGCGGAAAGGACAAAGAAACTATCAGGACTGGAACTATGGCCGCCGCAGCAGGTGGTTTTACTACTATTGTTGCAATGCCCAATACAAACCCTCTGGCAGACAATGCAAGCACGATTGAATACATTAAAACTCATTGCGAAGAGTCTGCCTGCGTCAATGTCCTTCCTTCAGGATGTATTTCCAAAGGAAGCGAAGGTGTGGAAATGAGTCCGATCGGCGGGCTGAAAAAAGCCGGGATAGTGGCTGTAACAGATGACGGAAAATGTGTTCAGAATCATGAGCTCATGAAACATGTTCTTATTTATTCAAAGACTTTTAAAATACCGGTTCTGGATCACTGTCAGGATTCGTTTTTAGCCGAAGGCGGGCTTGTGGCTGAAGGTTATTGGAGCACGATAAAAGGTTTAAGAGGAATCCCTGTAGCATCCGAGACAATTATGGTTTCCAGAGACATAATTCTTGCTGAAGCGGCAGATTGGAAAGTGCATATTCAGCATGTCAGCGCCGGAGCAAGCGTGGACATGATCAGAGACGCTCAGAAGAAGAAAGTCAAAGTAACAGCTGAAGTTACTCCTCATCACATTGCATTGACTGACGAATGTATAAAGGATTATGACACAAACTTTAAGATGAGTCCGCCATTAAGGTCTGAGGAAGATAGAAAGAAACTCATCAAAGGTTTGCAGGACGGAACTATTTCAGTGATAGCTACTGACCATGCTCCACATACCAGCACTGATAAACTTGTCGAGTTTGCTTACGCCCCATTTGGAGTGGTTGGACTTGAAACAGCTGTTTCAATCTGTTTAACGGAACTTTATCACAAAGGCTTTTTGTCGTTGTCAGACCTGATTTCAAAGTTCACAGTCGGGCCTGCTCAGGTTTTGGGTTTGGATATCGGTTCTATTGAGATGGGCAAAAAAGCAGATTTAACTATATTTAATCCTGATGTTTCATATACAATTGATGCCGACAGTTTCTACTCAAAGTCGAGAAATACCCCATTCAATGGCAAGGAAGTCAAGGGCAGAGTGATGGGTACTGTCGTATCAGGCAGATTCGTTTACAGCATGATTGATGGACTAAAAGGAAGTTTTTAAGCATGAAATCCGAAATACTAAGTACGAAACAAGTTTTAAAATTTAATATTTAAAGCTTTGGAATTTGTTTAGAATTTCGATATTATGATTTAGGATTTGTTGAAGTATGCAAAATAATATCGAGTCCAATGAAGCTTTAACTCCGATGATGCGTCAGTACAGGGAAGTGAAAAATACTATACCGACTGACGCTATTTTGTTTTTCAGGCTCGGCGACTTCTACGAAATGTTCTTTGATGATGCCGTGAGAGGAAGCAAACTTCTCGACATCACCCTGACAAAAAGAAACGCTATTCCTATGTGCGGAATACCATTCCACGCTTTGGACAACTATCTTCCAAAATTAGCTCAGTTAGGAGTAAAAATAGCCATTGCCGACCAGGTCGAAGACCCTAAACATGTCAAAGGAATAGTTAAAAGAGAAGTGACCAGAATCATCACTCCTGGCACACTTATTGATACTTCAACGCTGATTCCGACTCAGAGCAATTATCTGGCTGCTGTTTACTCAGGGATTAAAGGAAAATTTGGTCTGGCTTATCTGGATGTCAGTACGGGAGTTTTTAAAATAACAGAGCTTGATTCATTAGAAGAACTTTCTAATGAGTTGTTAAGACTTCAAACAAAAGAAGTTCTTATTTCAGAATCTCTCTTTGCCGACTGGAAGACTCAGAACAATAAGCTTCTTTCAGATTCAACTATGCTCTGGACGGCTCTTGAAGATGATGTTTTCGCCTTGGACACTTGTGAAAACTATCTGAAAAACCATTTTACAGTCGCTACTTTGGAATCATTCGGATGCCATGGGTTGACTTCTGCCATATCTGCTGCCGGAGTCGCGCTCTACTATGCAGTGGAGAATTTAAAGCACGAAGCTAAGCACATCTCTTCCCTGAAATATTACAATACCAAAGAGTTTATGCTCCTGGACAATGCCACAAGAAGAAATCTGGAACTCTTGGAGTCTGCCAGAGGTTTGAAGGAAAGCTCATTAATAACCGTTCTGGACGATACCAGAACATCTATGGGCGGCCGACTTTTACGCGAATGGATAGTTCAACCTTTGTACTCAAAAGATAGGATATGCCAGCGACTTGAAAGCGTGGAATCTTTTAAGGATGAACCTCTTACTCTCGCAGAACTTCAGGAAACATTATGCGCAGTCAAAGACCTCGAAAGAATCATTGGAAGAATCAATATCGGTTCCTCTAATGCCAGAGACCTGTCATTTTTAGCATCAAGCCTGGAGATGTTGCCTGGTCTTAAAACCATATTATCAAACTACAAGGCATCTCTAATTGAAGACTTAGATTCACAGATAAAACTCTTCCCTGATATTACTACACTTATAGATAAAGCCATAGTCGAAGAACCTCCGCTTGCAATAACAGATGGCGGGATGATTCGGGATGGTTACAATGCCGAAATTGATGAGTTTCGATCGGCGTCACGAGACGGGAAAAACTGGATAGCAGCTCTCCAGACTAAGGAACAGGAAAGGACTGGCATAAAGTCACTTAAGATCCGTTTTAATAATGTGTTTGGTTACTACATCGAGATAACCAGATCAAACCTCCAGTCAGTGCCTCAGGATTATATCCGCAAGCAAACCATGGTTAATGCAGAACGCTACATTACTCCCGAACTAAAAGAAGTTGAGAACAAAGTCCTTGGAGCTGAAGACAAGGCAAAGGCTTTGGAATATCAGATATTCCAGGAAATCAGAGAAAAATGCGCCTCATTTACAAAGGAAATCCGCGATACTGCCCAGGCAATAGCCGCCATTGATGTACTTTGCGCTTTTGCCGAAACTGCCAGAAAGAATGATTACCGCAGACCGACTATCACAAACGATGATGTGTTAAGTATCACTGGTGGCAGACACCCTGTAGTCGAGTCACTGCTCAAGGATGAACGCTTTGTCTCTAATGATACATTTTTAGACAATAGGGAGAATAATATCATCGTCATTACTGGTCCGAATATGGCCGGTAAGTCAACCTATATCAGACAGGTGGCGTTGATTGTGCTGATGGCGCAGATGGGTTCGTTTGTTCCTGCAGAGAAAGCCGAAATAGGGATAGTTGACAGAATCTTTACGAGGGTAGGGGCATCCGACGATTTATCCAAAGGACAGAGCACATTCATGGTCGAAATGGTCGAAACAGCCAATATCCTAAATAATGCCACGGCAAAGAGTTTAGTCATCCTTGATGAAATAGGAAGAGGCACAAGCACCTTTGATGGTTTGAGCATCGCATGGTCTGTAGCTGAATTTATACACAATACTCCTGCTTCAAGGGCAAAAACTCTTTTTGCGACACACTATCATGAACTTACAGAACTTGCTATGACTTGTTCAGGCGTTAAGAACTTCAATGTAGCAGTCAAGGAGTATGGCGATAAAGTCATCTTCCTGAGACAGATAATTCCCGGTGCCGCAGATAAAAGTTATGGAATCTATGTAGCCAAACTTGCCGGTCTTCCTGAGAAGGTCATTAAAAGGGCAAAAGAAATCCTCGAAAACCTTGAGAATAACGCCATTAAAGAAGGTCAGCCGACCCTTGCCAGCCACAAAGGCAAACCCCGTAAAAAACAATCATCCCCAAACACCCCCGAACAGCTCGAACTATTTTAAATACTTATGAAATTTAAATATATTATTATTATTTTTTTAGGAATTATATCGAACTCTTTTGGAGGGGAAAAGGTTATGTTTGGGATTGATAATATTGATAAAAATCTGAATGTTTTTGAGGGGAGGAGAGTAGGGTTGATAACTAATCAGACTGGGATGAATTCTGATTTTGTGCCGACGATTGATGTTCTGAAAGCTAAGACTGATCTGAAAGCTCTTTATTGCCCGGAGCATGGCGTTCGCGGCGATGCAGGACCTGGCGATAATGTTGACTCATATACTGACTCAAAATCAGGTTTGCCCGTTCACAGCCTCTACAAGAATGGAACAGGTATTGCTCCAACTCAGGAAATGCTCAAAGATATTGATGTGCTTGCCTATGATGTGCAGGATGTCGGGGCAAGGTTTTATACATACATTTCGACAATGGTTCAGGCTATGCAATCCTGCAAAGAGTCTGATAAGGAATTTGTCGTATTCGATCGTCCCAATCCAATCTCAGGAAACATTGTTGAAGGCGGTATTGCAGGAGGAGACTTCCTCTCCTTTGTGGGGATTGCGCCGATTCCGGTCAGATACGGTTTAACATGTGGCGAACTTGCAAAATACCTCAATGACAAGATGAATATCAGATGCAAATTGACAGTTATTTCAATGAGCGGATGGAAAAGAGATATGTTTTGGCAGGACACCAAACTTCAATGGATACCAACTTCTCCGAATATTCCGACGGCAGAAACTGCGCTTGTCTATTCAGGGACTTGTTTTTTTGAAGGGACGAATCTGTCTGTCGGCAGAGGAACTGCAATGCCTTTTCTGCAGATCGGTGCTCCGTGGATACAGGATCCCGAGAAATTAGCAGATGAGATGAATAAGCTTAAACTCGCTGGAGTTAAGTTTAGAGGTCTTTATTTCACTCCGCTTGCCGACAAATATAAAGGCGAACTCTGCGGTGGAATCGGAGTTTGCATCACAGACAATCGTAACTTTAGAGCGGCTGAAACTGCGGTAAATATGATCTTCAAAATCAGAGAGCTCTATAAGGATAAATTTGAGTTCAGATCACCCGATAAAGATGGGCGATACTGGGTAGACCTTTTGAGTGGAAGCAGTCTATTGAGAGAATCAGATTCTGTACAGAAAGTATTATCAAACTGGAAAGCCCAGTCTGAAGAATTTAAGAAAAAAACTGAGAAATATTACTTATACAAATAAGGCTTAAAAACTATGAATGAACAAAATGCTTACAACTTCAAATTGAAGAATCAGGATGGCAAAGAAGTTTCATTGAAAGATTATGCCGGCAAATGGCTTGTGCTCTACTTTTATCCGAAAGACAATACGCCAGGTTGCACTAATGAAGCTTGCGATTTTACAGATGGTTTAGCTGATTTTCAAAATCTCGGATGCCATGTTATCGGCATAAGCGCTGACTCGGTCGAATCTCACAAGAAATTTATTGATAAATACAATCTCAAAATAGAACTCCTAAGTGATCCTGACAGATGTATGATTAAATCCTACGGCGCATGGGGTGAAAAGGTTATGTACGGCAAGAAAACTGAAGGAGTTATCAGGTCAACTTTTCTGATTTCTCCAGAAGGAAAAATTATTGAAAAGTGGTTGGGAGTAAAAGTCCGCGAAAAGAAATCAAGCGGAGAAATTAAACATGCTGATATTGTCAAGCAGAAGCTCTTTGAGCTCATACGGCAATAGATATAAAAGCAAGCTCTTGCTTCTTCCAGGAGGGAATGATGAAAATTACAATTCTTTGCAATAACAGTGTCAAAACATTTAGCAGATGTATTGCTGAGCACGGTTTTTCAGCTTATCTGGAAACTGATGACGGGAACTATCTCTTTGATACAGGAGCAGGGTACGGGGTCGTTGAAAATGCCATCATGCTTAATAAGGACTTGCATAATATAAAGGCGATAATACTCAGCCATGGGCACTCTGACCATTGCGGAGGATTGGAGAAAGTTCTGAGGTATAGAAATGCTTATACTCCTATCTACTCTCATCCTGGAATATTCTCTGTAAGGTATGTCCAGGATGATCATAAGAAAATATTTGCAGGAATTCCGGCAAGAAAGGAGTTTCTTGAGTCATTGGGAGCAGATTTTAAGTTCTCAAAAGATTTTAAACAGATATCAAAGGACATATACCTAACAGGCGAAGTGGAGCGCAAAAGCTCATTTGAACTGCTAGAGAAAGATTTGTTGTCAGTATCAAGTACTGACAGGTTGGAGATAGACCCTATTTCCGATGATAATTCTTTAGCTATTAATTCAGTTAATGGATTTATTCTTCTGCTCGGCTGTGCTCATACAGGACTGGTTAATATAATGAATCATATTTCAGAAAAACTTTGTATTAATAGTTTTTATGCAGTCTTAGGCGGAACACATATGGTTCAGGCTGATGAAAACAGAGTATCGAAAACTATCGAAGCTCTAAAGGAATTCAGGGTCGAAAAAATTGGTACCTGTCATTGTACCGGACCTGAAAAAGAAGCAAGGTTGAAGGCTGAATTTGGCGATAAATTTTTCTTTGCCCAGGTAGGTACGGAATTTATAGTCTGATAACGAAAGGACAATACATCTTTTAGAATGAATAAATATTTTATAAACTATATAATGCTTGGATTGATAGTCCTTTCGATTTCTTCGACTGATATCTATGTTCCTGCTATGCCTGAAATGGTAAGAGATTTGCATACTACAGGGGCTCTTGTGGGGTTAACTATCACTACTTTTCTTATTGGTATGGCTTTTGGGACTCTGATTTGGGGAGTATTCAGCGATACCTATGGAAGGAAACCTATTTTAATAGTTAACCTTATTATCTATTGTGTTCTTTCTTTACTGATAGCTCTTTCTCCTAATATTTATGTGATATTGGTTTTAAGATTTTTCCAAGGAGTAATAACCTCTGTCTTTGCAATTGTCTGCAGACTGCTCCTAAATGATTATCTTGAAGGCGTTGAGTTATTTAAAGCTATAAATCTGATTAATATGGGATTAGTGCTTTCGCCGGCTTTAGCTCCCGTATTTGGCGCTCAGTTAACTCATTGGTTTA